>ENA-OZES01000013-OZES01000013.1-human-gut-metagenome-genome-assembly--contig:-NODE-13-length-145407-cov-12.384797_pt1 | contig 145407 bp, 117 predicted proteins | sample MGYA00245068_ERZ653609 | MGnify/ENA primary metagenome ERZ653609 (study PRJEB26926, sample SAMN06164898) | human gut metagenome | biome: ENVO:00009003; feature: ENVO:2100002; material: ENVO:00002003... | reverse complement strand
GAGATGTAGCTCCGTCTCGTGGGCTCGGAGATGTGTATAAGAGACAGATCCTGGAATTTAGCAGAATATCTAATTTTGGGATTAGCCGACGAAGGTGAAGAGTGTGGTGGCTTCGCCCGCGGTGAGGATGGTATCGTAGAAGAAGCTTACGATGCCGAGGCCGATGATGCCGGCTACGGTAATCCAGAGTCCAAGGCGCTCGCTGCATGCGCTGCGGAAGGGTGCTATCTGCGGTTCTTCGGGAGAGATATACATCGCCTTGACCACAAGCAGGTAGTAGTAGAGCGACACGATTGTGTTGATCAACGCGATAAGCACGAGGATGTAGATTGCAATCGAGCCCTGGTTGATGGCCGAGGTAAAGATGAAGAATTTGCTGAAGAATCCGGCAAACGGGGGGATACCTGCGAGCGAGAACATGGCGAGCATCATGGAGCATGCCAGCCAGGGGTTGGTCTTGGAAAGACCGTTGTAGTCGGAGATGTGTACCAGACCGGTTTTGTTTTCAATAGCTCCGATTACGCCGAAGGCGGCGAGGTTGGAGAAGATGTAGACGAGGATGTAGTACATCATGGCCGAGAGACCCATGGCGTTGCAGCCGACGATACCGAGCATGATGTAGCCGGCCTGGGAAATCGACGAGAAGGCAAGGAATCGCTTAATGTTCTTCTGACGGATGGCGAAGAGGTTGCCGACGGTGATGGTGAGGATAATCAGTGCATAGAGCATCCACTCCCAGACCATGGAGTAGAACTGGCCGAATACCTGCACAAGAATCACGAGGAAGGCAAAGGCTGCGGCACCCTTGGAAATAACCGAGAAATAGGCGGTGACGGGAGTCGGGGCGCCCTGATATACGTCGGCCGTCCAGAGGTGGAAGGGTACGAGCGAAAGCTTGAAGCCGATACCGGAGATTACGAAAGCGAGGGCAACGATAAGGAGCGTGCCGGTCTCGCCGCCAATCTGGAGGGCAATCTGGTCGAAATAGAGCGAGCCGCTCAGGCCGTAGACGAACGAGAGACCCATCATGAACACAGCCGAAGAGAATACGGCGGTAAGCATATATTTGATGGCGGCCTCATGGCTCTCATAGCGGTTCTTGTCGAAGGCTACCATGGCAGCCAGCGGGAGCGAGGCGCTTTCCAGACCGATGACAAACAGAAGGAAATGGCGTGCGGAAATCATGAGATACATGCCGAAGAGCGTGACGAGCAGGAGCTCGTAGAATTCGCCGCGGCGCATAATCATCAGTTCGCCGTCGACCCATTTGCAGCTCTGAATCAGCACGATGAGCACGCCGACGTTAAGGATGTTCTTAATCATGGCGCACACGGGCGACGTGGCGTACATCCCGGCGAAGGCGTCGACCTGACCGGAGTTGCCCCAGATGAACGAAGCGACCGTAAAAATCAGGAAGAGCACGGTAGAGAAGCCGGCTGTGGCATTGAGCGCCTTCTTAGGCATGAAAGTGTCGTAAAGGAATACCAACAGGAATACAATCAGCAGGCCGATTTCCTGTCGCATCGCAAGAAACTGTGAATAATCCATCGTAAAGCGTTGTTGTAAGGATTATATTATTGCACCACACCCCGATTACATGCCGATGGCATGGAAAATCTCGGGATTGAAGGTGAATTTGATTAACGATTCGAAGAAATTGGGGAAACAGCCGATGGCAGCCACGCTGACGATGAGCGTGATGGTCGAGAGGCGCTCCCACCATGTGGCGTCGGTGAGCTCGAGGTGGTGAGGATCCTGCACCGGACCGAACAGCAGTTTGCCGACCACGCGGAGGATGTAGACCGCGGTGATGACAATCGACGAGCAGGCGATGATGGTGAAGGTGCGGTGGAACATGTCGGCATGCTCGAACGAACCTACAAAAATCGTCATTTCAGCAACAAAGCCGCTGAGACCAGGCAGACCGAGCGAAGCCATACCGGCAATCACGTAGCCAACGCCGAGGAAAGGCATTATCTTCATCAGGCCGCCCATCAGACGGATGTCGCGGGTATGGGTACGACCGTAAATCATACCGATGAGGGCGAAGAAGAGAGCCGTCATGAGGCCGTGGGAGAGCATCTGCATAATGGCGCCGGTCATTGCCGTGGTGTTGATCATGAGGATGGCGAAGAGCACCATGCCGCAGTGGGACACCGAAGAGTAGGCGTTGATGTATTTGAGGTCGGTCTGAACGCAAGCCGAGAAGGCTCCGTAGACCACCGAGATACCGGTGAGGATGAGGAAAATCCAGGCAAGGTCGTTGGCGGCCTGAGGCATCAGGTACATGGCAACACGGAAGCAGCCATAGCCGCCGAGCTTCATCAGCACGCCGGCGTGGAGCATCGACACCGCTGTGGGGGCGCAGGCATGGCCGTCGGGGCTCCATGTGTGGAAGGGGAACATGGCGCCGAGCACGCCGAAGCCTACGAAGCACATCGGGAAGAGGAAATATTGCCAGCCTTTGGTGATTGCTCCGTTCTGCGAAATCTCAAGGATGTTCCAGGTGAGCGGAGCGCCCTCGGGAGCCGAGTGGTAGTAGATGCCGATGAGGCTGAGCATCAGGAAGGCCGAGCCGCCCATAAGCATCAGGGTAAGCTTCATTGCGGAATACTCCTTGCGGCCTGTGCCCCATACGCCGATGAGAAGGTACATCGGGATAAGAGCGACCTCGTAGAACATGAACATCGTAAAGAGGTCGACCGAGATAAAGAAGCCGAATACGCCGGTGGAGAGCAGCAGGAGCCACATGAAGAAGTGGCGTGCGTCGTCGATAGCCCAGGAGGCGAAGGAGCCTGCGAAGACGATAATCGACGAAAGGATAAGCATCGCAATCGAGACACCGTCGACACCCACGGCAAGATTTATGTTAAGCGGAGCGAACCAGGTCCACGAGCCGGTATAGAGCATCTCGGCGGTGGCGCCAGCGGCGCGCTGGGCAAGATAATCGCATAACAGCCATACGGACAGCCCGATCAGAACAGTCGAGCCGGCCACTGCCACGGCGCGAATCTGCTTCACGTTGCGGCACAGGGCAAACCCACCCAGCATAAGCAGGGGGATTATCACGAAATATATCAGAATATTCGAAAACATGTCTGTTTTATGATATTTGTACTGTGTTCAGAATCGGTTAATTATCAGATAAGGCAGATGGCTGTGACAGCGCCGAGAAGGATGGCGCCGACGAGGTAGAACCATACATAGGTCTGCACATTGCCCGACTGAAGGCCCTTGATTGCTTCGGAAGCCTTCTGAGTGCAGTAGGCGAAACCGTCCATGGTGCCGTCGACAATGTGGCGGTCGAACCAGGCGATAGGCTTCGAGATGCAGCCGAAGATAATCTTATGGGTGATGAACATGTAGAGCTCGTCCCAGTAGAAGCGGTGGTAGCACCAGTCCCAAAGGCGAGGAAGAGCGCTCTTCATCTTTGCAGGGAGGTCGTTCTCGGTCTTGTACATCTTCGTGGCGATAAGAATTGCCACGATGGCGACTGCGAGGCTGATTCCGGCCACGCTCCAGTCGAGAGCACCGAGGTTGGTGAAGAAGTTGACGTGGTCGAACATCTCGTGGCCGTTCCAGGTGACGAGGTTGCCCATGGGCACGAAACCGGCAACGCAGCTGATGGCGGCGAGAATCACGAGCGGAAGCGTCATGGTCCAGGGCTGGTCGTGGGGGGCGTGATGACCTTCGGGCACTTTATGTTCCTTCCACCAGAAGATGAGGTAGTAGAGGCGGAACATATAGAAGGCGGTCAGACCGGCCACGAGCGACATCCAGAGATACCAGAAAGTGGAGTGGCCCATCGTGGCCGTCAGGATTTCATCCTTCGAGAAGAATCCGGCGAAGGGGATGATGCCCGCGATAGCCAGACAGCCGATGAGGAAGGTGATATGGGTAATGGGCATGTATTTGCGGAGACCGTGCATCTCGGTGTAGTTGTTTGAACCGATAGCATGGATCAGCGCGCCGGCGCAGAGGAAGAGGAGCGCCTTGAACATTGCGTGGGTGAACAGATGGAACATACCGGCCATGTAGCCGAGGCCATGGTGGAATTCCGGACGGGCAACGCCGAGCGAAACCATCATGAATGCAATCTGCGAGATGGTGGAGAAGGCGAGCACGCGCTTGATGTCGACCTGCGTGCAGGCCACCATGGCGGCATAGAAGGCCGTGAGAGCACCGACTACCACGATGATATCGAGGGCGGCCGTCTCCATAAGGTAGAGCGGGAACAGACGGGCAACGAGGTAAACACCGGCCACAACCATAGTAGCGGCATGGATGAGGGCCGAAACAGGAGTCGGGCCTTCCATGGCGTCGGGGAGCCAGATGTGGAGCGGCATCATAGCCGACTTACCCATACCGCCCATGAAGATGAGCACGAGCGCCCAGGTGAGCACCGAAGCACCCATGAAGGTGGGAGCGGCCGAAGTGGCGAAGATGTTGCGGATGCCTTCGGCGGTGCCTTCACTGATCTGATAGACGCCGTCGGTTACGGGCGTAGAGGTAAGGTCGGTGAAGTTGAACGTACCGGTATAGAAGCTCAACACGAGGATACCGAGCAGGAATCCAAGGTCGGCGAAGCGCGTTACGATAAACGCTTTCTTCGAAGCCGAGACGGCGGAAGGCTTGGTGTAGTAGAAACCGATGAGGAGGTAGGACGACGCACCCACGAGCTCCCAGAAGATATACATCTGGAAAATGTTGGTGGCGACTACCAGACCGAGCATCGAGAAGCTGAAAAGCGACAGGAAAGCGTAGAAACGCTGGAAGCCGGTCTCCCACACTCCATGATGGTCGCGCATATAGCCGTTGCTATAGAGATGGACCATGAAAGAGATGGTGGTGATAACCACCAGGAGAAGAGCGGAAATCGGGTCGAGGAGGAATCCGAGACGGATTACGAGACTATCGGTGAACGAAAGCCAGTCCTGATTGAAAATCACAGCCTGCAGGCGCACGTGGTTTTCGGCGTCGACAAACTCGGGGCTTCCCGAGAAGAAATAGGTGAATGCCGTGATATAAGCAAGCACCATGGTGACACCCATACCTGCGGTGCCGAAGATACCGGCAAGGCGGTGGCTCATCTTATGGCCGCAGAGTCCCAGGAAGAGGAACATGGCAAGCGGCAAGGCGAGGATAATGATAGGAATTACTGGTTGCATGGCGCCTTAGAATTTCATTTTGTTGACGTCGCGCACATCGATATTCTTCGACACGCGGAACACGTTGATAATAATGGCGATGGCGAGAGCGGTCTCCGCAGCGGCGAGGCCGATTGCAAAGAGCGAGAAGAACATTCCCTCCATTTCGCCGGGGAACAGGAAGCGGTTGAACACCACAAAATTAATGTCGACCGAATTGAGCATCAGCTCAAGCGACACGAGCATGGCAATCATGTTGCGACGGGTAATAAAGCCGTAGACACCGCAGCAGAACATGAAAAGGCTCGGAATAAGATAATAGAGAATTGTCAGATCCATGATTCCTTAACTACAGCGGTTAATTTTTACGGGCGATTACAACGCCACCGATAATGCACGCAAGCAGCAGAACGCTTATGGCCTCGAACGGGAGGAGATACTGGCCGTGGCCGGTACCCATAAGCGCGGTGCCGATTTCCTCCATAAGGGGGTTATCGCCCGAGGCGGTTGCCGAAAGGAAAGAGCAACGGCTGATGAGCGAATAGCCCGTGACGAGGAACATCGCCACAGCCGCGATAAGCCCGAGGACGCGTTTCTGCGACACGAGAGCCGGAGTGTTGTCGCCGGGGTGGCTTGTCAGCAAAATTGAGAACACAAACAGCACCACTATACCGCCGGCATAGACGGCAATCTGCACGGCACCCAGAAACTCGTAGTCGAGCTGGAAATAGAGGGCGGCCGTCGCAAAAAGCGCGAACAGCAAGTAAGTGGCAGCACGCAGAATCTTGCGTGTCGTAACAGCAAGCACCGAGAAGACGACAATCGCCAGAGCGATAATCATATAAACGATGATACTTCCTACTGATTCCATCTTATATAACTATGATTTATTATTATCTATACAGGGAGACGCCCGGGGGTCAGGCTTTGGGGGCGTCGGAAGCGCCTTTTGCGGCTTCGCGCTCGGCCTTGAGACGGGCAGCCTTTTCGAGAGCCGCACGGATTTTGGCTTCCTTTTCGGGGTCACCGCCCGCGGCGGCGAGAGCCTTCTTAATCTTTTCGTCGTCGACGGCAGGTTTGGCCGGGGCGGCAGCAACAGGTGCAGCAGCTTTATCGGCAGGAGCGGCGGCTTTATCAGCGCCGGCGGCTTCAGCAGTCTTCTTGGCGGCCATAGCAGCCTTGGCAGCCTCTATCTTGGCTTTCTTTTCTGCCTCAAGCTTGGCAATCTGCTCGGGAGTAGGCTTGGGCTCGGGTTTCTCGGGCAGATAGTTAAGCTGCTTCACAAGCTTTTCGCGGGTAAATACAGCCTGCTCGAAATCATTGCTGAAGCGGATTGCATTGGTCGGGCAGGTAGTAACGCACAGCTGACAAAATGTGCAGCTGCCGAGGTCGTAGATATACCGGTCGAGCTTTTTCTTCTTCTTTCCATCCCAGGTATCGACCATCTTGGTCTCCACGGTGATGGTGCCGTTGGGGCAGTTGCGCTCGCAGGTGCCGCAGGCAATACATTTATGATTCCCCTCCTCGTCGTAGATGAATTCCAGAGTGGCGCGGAAACGCTGGGCCACATGCATCTCATCGCGGTTGTCGGGGTATTTTTCTGTTATCTTAGGCGTGACGAATTCCTTTCCGGTAACCTCAAGACCCTTCACGAGACTCGAGATTCCCTTGCCTAAAGACGAAAAATAATCTTTTACACTACCCATTGGTTAAATCTGATATGTGGTTTATTTTTCAGTTTTTTCAAAGTTATTTCACCTGACCGCCGAGGATGTCGAGCAGTTCGGTGGTGATGGCCTGCTGGCGCAGTTTGTTGAACTCCAGCTGGAGCTGGTCGTGAAGCTTCTTGGCGTTGTCGTTGGCGCTCTGCATGGCCATTACGCGGGCTGCCTGCTCCGAAGCGCGGTTTTCGGTGAAAACATCGGATACCACCGAGAGCAGATACAGCGGCAGAATGGCGGTAAAGATGCTTGCAACGTCGGGCTCGAAGATATAAGGCTTGACCGAACGGCCTTCAGCTCCGGCCGAAAAAGCGGAATACGATACGGGAAGGAGCTGCTGGAACTCCGGGCGCTGACGGCTGACGCTCTTGAACGACATATAGAGCATATCGACCCGGTCGTAGCTGCCGGAAAGAAATGCATCGCGGAGGGCGAAGGTAAAATCGCGCACGGCAGTCTCGGCAGATTTGGAGTCGACACCCTGCGCCGCAACACCTTTCACGCCGGGAAGGCGGAGTTTGCCAACGGCCTTGGCCATTTTGGAACCTACGGCCAAAACATCTATTTCGGCTGCATCGCCCAGCTGCGAGCGCAGCTCGGCAATCCGCTGAAGCAGAAGCTTGAAGATATTCACATTATAGGCACCGCAGAGACCATCGTCGGAGCCCCACACCACAAGAGCGACGCGGGCTACCGGCCGCTCCTCCATAAGCGGAGAAGAGAAAGAGGCATCGGAGCTGAGAAGATTGGCGATAACCGTCTCGACCTGATCGCGAAACGGACGCAACTGCTTCAACGCCAGCTCGGCCTTATGCATCTTGGCCGACGAAATCATCTTCATGGCGCCGGTGATTTTTTCCGACGACGCCACGGATCCGATGCGGCCTTTGAGTTCTCTGAGAGTTGCCATTCAGTGTCTGTTAGGGATTATTGTTACAATCAGTTTATGATGCTGCAATCAGTTATAGCGTGCGGCCACTTCGTTGGCGGCAGCGGTGAGTTTGGCGGTGCAGTCGTCGGTGAGCTGACCAGACTTGATCACATCAAGCACATCGGCCTGATGCTTGGCGTGGAGCAGCTGCAGCAGAGCCTCCTGGAAGTCGGCCACTTTGTCGACTGGCACATTGCCGAGCAGGCCGTTTACACCGCAATAGATAACGGCAACCTCATCTTCAACAGCCCAGGGCTTGTACTGGGGCTGAATGAGAAGGCGTTCGTTCTTACGGCCACGGTCGATGACGCGGGCGGTAACGGGGTCGATGTCGCCACCGAATTTGGTGAACGATTCGAGCTCGCGGAACTGAGCCTGGTCGATTTTCAGCGTACCGGCCACTTTCTTCATCGACTTGATCTGGGCGTTGCCACCCACACGCGAAACGGAAATACCGACATTGATGGCCGGACGGATACCGCGGTTGAACAGGGCTGTCTCCAGATAAATCTGACCGTCGGTAATCGAAATCACGTTGGTAGGAATATAGGCGGATACGTCGCCGGCCTGGGTCTCGATGATAGGAAGCGCCGTAAGGGAGCCTCCGCCTTTCACACGGTCTTTGAGGACTTCGGGAAGGTCGTTCATACTCTCGGCCACATGCTGGTTGTCGATGATTTTTGCGGCACGCTCGAGCAGACGCGAGTGGAGGTAGAAGATATCGCCGGGATAAGCCTCGCGGCCCGAGGGGCGCTTGAGGATAAGAGAAATCTCACGGTAGGCGACGGCCTGCTTCGAAAGGTCGTCGTAGACGATAAGAGCGTCGCGGCCGGTATCGCGGATATATTCGCCGATAGCAACGCCTGCGAAAGGCGAATAATAGCGCATGGCGGCAGAATCGGAAGCAGTGGCTGCAACCACACAAGTGTAGTCGAGCGCGCCGTGCTGACGGAGCGTTTCTACTATTGCGGCAACCGAGGAGGCCTTCTGGCCGATAGCCACATAGATGCAGTATACGGGTTTGCCCTCTTCGTAGTTCTTGCGCTGGTTGATGATGGTGTCGATGGCAATCGCGGTCTTGCCTATCTGGCGGTCGCCGATGATAAGCTCACGCTGACCGCGGCCGATGGGCACCATGGAATCGACAGCCTTGATGCCGGTCTGGAGCGGCTGCTTAACCGGCTGACGGAATATTACGCCCGGGGCCTTGCGTTCGAGCGGCATGAGGATTCGCTCGCCCTGAATGGGGCCACGGCCGTCGATAGGCTCGCCGAGGATATTGATTACACGGCCGAATACACCTTCGCCTACAGGAATGGAGGCGATTTCGCCGGTGCGCTTCACGGTCATGTTTTCGGTAACCTTGTTGACGTCGTTCAGAAGAATCACGCCCACATTGCTTTCCTCAAGGTTGAGGGCTACACCCTTAACGCCGTTTTCAAATTCCACAAGCTCGTTGGCGCAGACGTTGTCGAGGCCATACACGTGGGCCACGCCGTCGCCTACCTCAAGAACCGTACCTACTTCCTCGAAGGCAACCGTGCGGTTCACACTTTCAAGCTGTTGTTTTAAAACTTCTGAAATTTCGCTTGGATTAATCATTAGTGGGAATGTGTATATGTGAGAGTGATATTATTTCTGAATTCAAGAATTCTTTCGGACAGACGTGGGACATCAGCCGAGAAGCTTCTGCCTTATTCGGTTGAGGTCGTTCTTAACCGAGGCATCGAGGCGTTCGGAGCCGACTTTCACGGCGAATCCACCGATAAGCGAGGGGTCGAGCCGGAAGCTGTATTCCATCGTGCCGCCCTCGAGATGCCGGAGGATGAGCTTTTTAAGGCGTTCCTCGCTATCCTTGTCGAGGGGTGCGGCGGCCGAAACCTCCACCTGATATATATGGTTCATCTTCCGGTAGGCGTCGGCGTATGCGATGGCGATAGCGCGGGCCATGGAAAGACGGTTGTTGTTTCTGAGCAATTTGAGGAAGTCGGAGTAGACCTCGTCGGTCGGTTGGGCTCCGGCTGCTGTAAGAAGCAGCTGTACTTTCTTAGCCGAGTCGATAAACGGGTTCGACATCGACGCGTCGAGGTCGGGGAACTGCCGGAAGGCATCCTGCAGTCTGTTCATAAGCTCGTACAGATGCTTGTCGGCACCCTTCTCGATGGCGAACTTCAGGAGTGCCTTTGCATATCTATGAGGAATAAGACCTTCGTTCATTATTTGTCGGCTTGGAAAGTATTTAAGCTATTGATATCTGTTATGGTCGTCGTGCAGTCTGTCGGGAAATATTCCGAAGCGACCGATGACGTCCGTTCAGTTTTTAGTTTCGAGTTCGTCGAGGAGATTGTCGACAAGCTGCTGCTGCGAGCGGTCGTTTTTCAGCTGGGTACGGGTTACCTGGTCGGCGATTTCGAGCGCGTAGCGGCTAACCTGGTCGCGAAGACTCTTTTCGGCTTCCTTGCGGTTCTGCTCGATCGAGAGCTTGGCGGCGTCCATAACCTTCTGTGCTTCCTTTTTGGCTTCGTTGCGGGCCTCCTCGATGATCTGAGTCTTCATTTTATTGGCCTCGGCAAGCATGTCGGCCTGCTGATGACGGGCCTCAGCCATATATTTCTGAGCCTCAACCTGAGCATTGTCGAGTTGCTGCTTGGCGTTCTGGGCATATTCCACGCCCTTATCTATCAGGTCGGCACGGTTTTCCATACCTTTCAGAATAGCGGGCCACGCGAATTTCCAAAGGATGAAGAAAAGTATCGCGAAAGCCACGAACATCCATATAGTCAGGCCGAAATCAACTTTAAAAAGTTCCATTTGCTTGGGTTGAGATTGCAGATTTAAATAGTTTCAAAAGAAGAGAGACGCGGACCGTAAGCACAAAGAGTAAAATACGGCCTCAAGGACTTTCCGACCTTCGGCCGCCCCCGCGCCACGCAATGCGGGGCGCGGAGCCGACGTAAGGGGTCAGACCAGCTTCCTGCCTGAAGCCGGCGGAAAACTGCCGATCAGACGAAGAGGGCGAGTACGCAGACGATGACGGCGAAAAGAGCCACACCTTCGACGAGGGCGGCAATCACAATCATGTTCGAACGGATATCGCCTGCTGCCTCGGGCTGACGGGCGATGGCTTCCATGGCCGACGAACCGATCTTACCGATACCGATACCGGCAGCGATTGCAGCGATACCTGCGCCAATGGATGCGCCCAGACCTACGAGAGCTTCAGCAGCTAAAATCAATCCTAACATAGTTTTAAGAATTTAGGGTGGTTATGTTTACTATTTTTATGTTTACGCGTTCCGAAAGTTCGGAGAGATTTATCAGATTCAGAGGGTTGTCACTTTGCGGGTTCGGCATGATGCTCTTCATGCGGATTTTCCTGAGCAAGCGAGATAAATATGGTGGAGAGCATGGTGAACACATATGCCTGGATGAAGCTCACGAGCACATCGATAAGCAGCATGAACACCGAGAAGAGGACAGATATAACGGCCGTACCGGAAGCAACTGCATATCCCATCGCTCCAAAAATGAAAATAAGGAGCGTCAGCACCAGTACAATCATGTGGCCGCCCATCATATTGGCGAAGAGACGGACTGTAAGTGCGGCAGGCTTGGTGAATATACCGAAAATCTCGATAACCTGCATGATGGGAATCGGGAACTTGAGCCAGATAGGAACATCAGGCCAGAATATTTCCTTCCAGTAATGCTTGGTGCCGAAAAGATTGGTCATGAAGAACGTCATCAGCGCAAGCACAAGCGTAACGGCGATATTACCCGTAACGTTCGCACCACCAGGAAAGACCACAATCAACCCCAACAGGTTCATGAAGAAGATAAAGAAGAACACCGTGAGCAGATATGGAGCGAAACGGGCGGCTTTATCCTTCAAGGTGGCCTTTATGACACCTACATAGATGAAATCGACAAGCGCCTCGAAAGCTCCAAGGCCCTTTCTGGGAGCCTTGTAGGGATTATGACGGTGCCAGCGCGCGAGCATCAGGCAGCAGGCAAGTACGATAATGCAAGCGATGAAAATAGCGCACACATTTTTGGTTATTGATATATCCCAGGGCTTGAACTCCTTGCCGTCGACGATTTCGACGACTTTTCCCTTGTAGTCGCCTTCGGTGGCGATGCGGAAGGTAGCGTTGCCGTCGGTATAGCTTGCGCCATGATCCAGACGTGCAGACGAGAAGATATGAAGTCCGTCTTTTCCGATAACTATTATCGGAAGGGGCATACGCTTATGATGGTTGAAAGGCACCTCCCAACCATAGGCATCGCCCAGATGCTCGAAAATGGTCTCTTTGAGGTCGGGCTTTTCCTCCTCGGCAGCCTTTTCAGTCTCCTCGAGCTTCTCCGTGACAGCTTTTTCCACGGCAGGCTCAGCCATAATCGCCGGGGCAGACCCAACAATTGCGGCGAGAGCAACCAGGAGTATGTGAATGTATCTTTTCATATCTTCAAGACGGGAACGGTGGGTCGGTTGAATTAAAGTGTCAGTAAACGCAAACGGAAATCACATTGTTGTCGACATCGGCAATACCGCCGGCGACATCGACCGAATGAGCGCCCTCATCATCGCGGTAGACAATCTTTCCACGGTCGAGAGTAGAAATGAGCGAAGCGTGGTTCGGAAGAACCGTGAAACTGCCCATCGCGCCGGGGAGCGTTACGGAAAGTGCCGACCCTTCGAAAAGGATTTTCTCAGCCGAGATAATTTTAAGCGTCATCTGCGATTCGTTTAATGGTCTACTTTGCAATTTACAGGCAACCTTACTTCACTTCGGCAAGCATCTTCTTGCCTTTCTCGATTGCCTCGTCGATGGTTCCGACATTGAGGAATGCCTGCTCGGGATACTGGTCCATCTCGCCGGAAAGAATCATCTTGAAACCACGGATGGTCTCGCTCAGGGGCACCATCACGCCGGGAAGGCCGGTGAACTGCTCGGCAACGTGGAAGGGCTGCGAAAGGAAACGCTGGGCGCGACGTGCGCGGGCAACCACGAGCTTATCTTCGTCGGAGAGTTCATCGACACCAAGGATGGCGATGATATCCTGAAGCTCATTATATTTCTGCAGAAGCTGCTTCACTGCCTGAGCGGTATTGTAATGCTCCTCACCGATGATATTCGGGTCGAGGATGCGCGAAGTCGATTCGAGCGGATCGACGGCGGGATAGATACCGAGCTCGGAAATCTTACGGCTGAGCACGGTGGTAGCGTCGAGGAAGCTGAACGTGGTAGCCGGTGCGGGGTCGGTAAGGTCGTCGGCAGGCACGTAGATAGCCTGTACGGACGTAATCGAACCGTTTTTCGTAGAGGTGATACGTTCCTGAAGCATACCCATCTCGGAGGCGAGAGTGGGCTGGTAGCCCACGGCCGACGGCATACGGCCAAGAAGAGCCGAAACCTCGGAACCAGCCTGAGTGAAACGGAATATGTTGTCGATGAAGAGGAGAATATCCTTACCACCGCCATCCTGATCGCGGAACTGCTCGGCGACGGTAAGACCCGACAAAGCGACACGCAGACGTGCGCCGGGGGGCTCGTTCATCTGTCCGAACACGAGGGTTGCCTGCGACTGTGCGACTTCATTCATGTCGACGTCGTTGAGGTTCCATTCACCCTTTTCCATACCGGCACGGAATTTGTCGCCATATTTCATTACTCCGCTCTCGATCATCTCGCGGAGGAGGTCGTTGCCCTCGCGGGTACGCTCACCGACACCGGTGAACACCGAGAAGCCGTTGTGCCCCTTGGCGATGTTGTTGATGAGCTCCATGATGAGCACCGTCTTACCCACGCCGGCACCACCGAACAGGCCGATCTTGCCGCCCTTGCTGTAGGGTTCGAGAAGGTCGATCACCTTGATACCGGTAAAGAGAATTTCGGTACCTATGGTAAGATCTTCGAACTCGGGCGCAGGCTGATGGATGGGACGCAGATTCTCACGGTCGAGCTCCGGAAGGTGGTCGATAGCCTCACCTACTACGTTGAGCAGACGCCCCTTTACCTGACCGCCGGTCGGAACGGCGATAGGACGTTCAAGGCTGTCGACGCGCAGGCCGCGGCGCAAGCCGTCGGTACTTTCCATGGCCACGCAGCGCACGGTGTCCTCGCCGATATGCTGTTCCACTTCGAGAATCAACATCGAGCCGTCTTCACGGTCGACTTTGAGGGCGGTGTAGATGGGAGGCAACACATTGCCTTCGCCATCGAAAATCACATCGACTACAGGGCCGATCACCTGTGCTATTTTTCCGAAATTTTCGCTCATTTTTATGAGGGTGTTGGTATTGGGGAGTGAAAAGGATGATTAAAGTCGGGAAGGAGACATCAATAGGAGCCGAAATACCAGCCCTGCCAGATGATTATCACCATCAGGGCGAGGTTGAAGAGGTTGATCGGCAGCAGATATTTCCATTCGAGAGAGAGAAGCTGGTCGATACGCAGACGGGGATAAGTCCACTTAAACCAGATGATTATAAAGGAGAGAACGAACGCTTTGAGGAGGAACCATACGATAGAGGGTATATAGCCCATGATTTCGTTGAATCCGTCCCATCCGGCAACGCGGAAAGGCATCCATCCGCCGAAGAACATCAGAGTGGCGACGCCAGACACAATGAAAAGGTTCAGATATTCGGCCAAATAGAAGAATCCGAAGTGAATACCGGAATACTCGGTGTGGTAACCGGCGGTAAGCTCGCTCTCTGCCTCGGGAAGGTCAAACGGGCCGCGGTTAGTCTCGGCTGTACCGGCAATCATGTAAATCACAAAAGCGATGATGGCGGGCACATGGGCCGAAAAGATAAACCAGTGATCGGCCTGAGCCTCAACAATTTTAGCGACATCCATTGTTCCTGCGAAGGCCACCATCGTAAGAATCGAGAGGCCGACGGAAAGTTCATAGCTCACCATCTGAGCACCGGAACGGAGGGCACCGATAAGAGTAAACTTATTATTTGACGACCAACCGGCGAGCAGGATGCCGAGCACGCCGATCGACGAGCAGGCTACAAGGAAGAAAATGCCGATATTGAAGTCAATAATCTGCAATCCGTTGCCCCAGGGAAGAACTGCGAAGCAGAGGAACGAGGCGATGATTACAAGATAAGGCGCAAGTGCGAAAAGAAACTTATCTATATGATTGAGAGATATGAGCTCCTTTATAAGCATCTTCACCGCATCGGCCATACTCTGGAAGAGGCCCCACGGACCAACACGGTCCGGGCCCAGACGGCACTGGAAATAGGCGCAGATCTTGCGTTCGTAAAGGATGTAGAAAAGCGCCAGAACGGTGTAAAGCAGCAGCAATCCGACGCCGACCAGCAGGCACTCGACGGTAGTTGCGAGCCAGGAAGGCATCGCGGAGTTGAGCATCTGGTCGAACCATGCCGAAAGCGAGTGGAAATTATCTATGGTGTAGTTGGCCATAACAATTTATGTAAATAGCAAAATTACGAGTTAATCTATTGTATTCGGCAGCTAAGGTCAGCGGTCCATATCGGGCACGATGTAGTCGAGCGAACCGCCGATAGTAATAAGGTCGGCTATTTTCTGGCCTTCGGTGATATGGTCGACGACCGAAGCGGCGTTTAGGCTCGGGGTTGCCAGCTTCAGGCGATAGGGCTTTGTGCCTCCGTCGCTCTCGAGATACACGCCAAACACACCGCGGCAACCTTCCACAAGCTGAAACCAGTGGCCGGTAGGGATTTTCAGCACTTTAGGAACCTTTGCAAGATAATCGCCTTCAGGGATATTGTCGATAAGCTGCTCGATGATACCGGCGCTCTGCATCACCTCGTCGAGACGGTTGTTGAAACGAGCCATCGAGTCGCCCTCGGTGCGGACAACCTGCTCAAACTTCAGCTTCTCGTAACCGCTGTAGGGATGAGTCTTGCGTACGTCGCAAGCCCAGCCGGAAGCGCGGCCGGAGGGGCCGGTGATGCCGTAGGATATGGCGTCCTCGCGAGAAAGCACGCCGACGCCGACCATACGGTTCCTGGCGATGACGTTGCCGGTGAAGAGCTTGCGGTATTCGGCTACGTTGGCGGGAAGCACGGCAAGGAGTTCCTTCACGTCCTTCACGAAATCAGAATCGAGGTCGGCCATTACACCGCCGAGGCAGTCGTAGTTGAAGGTCATGCGGGCTCCGCATGTCTTCTCCATGATGTCGAGAATCTGCTCGCGCACGCGAAGCGTATAGAACAGCATCGTGGTGGCGCCAAGGTCCATGCAGAACGTACCCATGAAGAGACAGTGGGAAGCGATACGCGAGAGTTCATCCATAAGGATGCGGATGACGCGCGCGCGCTCGGGCACTTCGATACCGGCGGCCTTCTCGATGCAGAGGCAGAGACCGTGATGGTAGTTGTGGGCCGAGAAGTAGTCCAGACGGTCCATGAAATGGAGGGTCTGCATATAGGTAAGGTCCTCGCAGAGCTTTTCCACACCTCGGTGGATATAGCCCATATAAACATCGATTTTCTTAATCGTCTCGCCGTCGACAGCCGTACGGAATCGAAGCACACCGTGGGTAGCTGGGTGCTGCGGGCCGATATTAACGACGAAATCCTCGGGAGCGAATACTGCCACCTCGCGTTTCTCCACCTTGCCGTCGGGGGTCTCCACCCAGGTGAAGGTGGAATCGCTCTGGCGTTCGTTTTCAGTGGTTACCGCGTTGTGGGGGTTGTTCATGTCGTAGTCCTTACGCAGGGGATAGCCTTCCCAGTCGATGCTGAGGAAAAGGCGGCGCATATCGGGATTGCCGATGAACACGATGCCGTAGAAATCGTAGACTTCGCGCTCGAGCATGCCGGCGATACGATAGAGGTCGGCGATGCTGTGGAGCATAGGATTGTCGCGGTCGGTGGTCTCCACGCGCACGCTTACGAGTTCCTTGGTTGCGGTCGACGTAAGATAGTAAACGCATCCGAGCGAAGTTTTCCAATCATTACCAACAATGGTGACGAGGTAGTCGAAACCCATCTGGTCGCGAAGCGTGGCAATCAATTGGTGAAGGTTGCTGTCGTCGGTGTGGATCATCAGGATTTCGCCCTCTTCGAAAGTCGCGTCCGGGAAAAGGCGGGAAATCTTATCCTGCAATTCAGCCATATTGTAAAAAAGAGTCTTGTTGTCGGTTGTGGTTATTAAAAATCCTTTGTCGGCGAGGACCGGAAGAGTTTATGCCTGCGTTTCGTCGACAGGATGAGCCTTAAGGAATTCCTCGCGGCTTTCCTTGCGGTTGACGCCTCCGAAGAAACGCTCTACTTTCATTTTACGCGAAAGCTGCATGATACTGTAAATCATAGCCTCGGGACGGGGCGGGCAGCCGGGACAATATACGTCGACGGGCACAATATCCTCGATGCCGCGGGCAACATGATACGACTTACGGAAAGGACCGCCGGAAATAGCGCAGCTACCGCAGGCGATGACGTACTTGGGCTCAGCAAGCTGGTCGTAGAGACGACGCAGCACGGGCGCCATGCGGTTTACAATCGTACCGGCTACCATTATGAAGTCGGCCTGACGGGGCGACGAACGGGCGACTTCCCATCCGAAGCGGGCCATATCGAAGCGGGCGGCGCCAAGCGAAACGAATTCGATGCCACAGCAGCTTGTAGCGAAGGTAAGGGGCCAGATGGAGTTGCTACGACCCCAGTTTATCAGTTTGTCGAGCGAGCCGACAAGAACGTTTGCACCGCTGTCGCGGAGTTCCTGCACGAGCTTTTCGATATACTCATTGTCTTTCCACGCCTCGTAGGGCATACCCTGCGCGGTTATCTCCTTCATTTCCATTCAAGTGCTCCTTTCCGCCAGGCGTAAACAAGGCCCAGCACTAAGATTGCGAAAAAAACAGCGACGGCTGCCACTCCGGCGCCACCGAGGGCGCGCAGGCAGACAGCCCACGGATAGAGGAAAACAGTTTCCACATCAAACATCAAAAAGAGGATGGCGAAGAGATAGTAACCAACATGGAAGCGAGTCATGCTGACGCCGCGAGTCGGAATACCGCACTCATATGCCTCCCCTTTCTGCGGGTTGAACGATCGAGGTGAAATCAGCCCTGCCAGCCACATGGCTAATGCAACAAGGGCCGCTCCGGTAAGCAGCGCCACAATTGCGAACACTGCGGGTTCAATTCCGAAAATACCTAATGATATCATATTAATTTGAGTTTTCATTGGTTTCACCGTTCCGACGGATACGGAATCAGCACAACTCCACGTGGAGGGGATTCTCACAAGGGAAAATCAGCCTTTCGCGGAGTGGAGAAAGAGGCGCCAACGGCATAAGGTAGTTTCCAACTGCGCGGTATCGCCGCTCTGCCCTATCGCGTAATTTCTGACGCGAATCCAGACGAATGGCGCTTTCCGCACAATTTCGTCGCAAAGATAAGATTTTTTTTTCAATTCTTAGTCCTTTTAACGATTAAATTGCCCTACGACTTTTCAACAGCAAACAAACAACGGGGGTATACAATGACGAAAGGTACAGCGTGCAAGATTCACCGCCCCTCTCCCGCCGATGCGTTTCAGGGGCCTCAGACAGCTTATCAGCATGTGCTGCGTCTACATATTCCCGGGTACTCAGAAACAAACAACAATCCGACGTTCCCGCCAAAGAATAGCGCCGGCATCATAGTAAAATGAATAAAGGACAAAGATTGCGGCAAACAGAGGAGCCGACCCACTGCAGAATAATTTCGCTCCGCAGTGCTGCGACAACAATATCGACAACACTGCGGAGCGGAATAAATTTTACCTATGGTGAGGAGCTGTGTGGGAGTCAACCTACCGACAGCGTATAAATCTCACACGTATCAGTCCTTGACGCCAAGTTTGGTTTTCACGAGGGCGGTGACGTCCTGAACGTCGGCTGCCACATAGGCGGGAACGCCCTCAGGGAAAATCATTGTGAAACCGTTCTCATTGCCTACGGTCTTGATAGCGTTCATGACCTTTTCCTGAATCGGCTGCATAAGCTGCGCCTGCTGACGCTGAAGGTCCTGCTGGGCCGTCTGAGCAAACTGCTGGGCTTTCTTATCGAGGTCCTGCACCTCCTGCATGCGGCGCTCCTTGATGCTTTCCAGGGTTGTAGCATCCTTGTCGAGCTCCTGCAGTTCGGCGAACTTCTTCTGCATTTCTTCCTGAATTTTGGCATATTCGGCCTCGTAGGTCTTGGAGGCTTCGTTGATCTTGGTCTGTGCTTCCTGGAACTCGGCCATCTTCGGGATGATGCTTTCCACGTCGACGATACCGAACTTGGGGGCCTGGGCCCAGACGCATGCGGGGAGCGCTACGGCGAGCGCCAAAAGGAATTTTTTAATCATTGTGATTAGCTGTATGGATTTTGATTTTTATTGATTTCGGATTTTAGGACCTCGGCAATCTGCCTAAGCCAAAGAGAGCAATCAGTTGGCATAGCCGAGTTTGGAGAGAACCTCGTTGCTGACATCAATTCGAGGAGATGCGTAAATTATGTTGGCCGACGACGCCCGGTCGAAAATCGTCTGGTAGCCGCGCTCCTCCGAGAGCTTCTTCACAGCGTTGTAGATTTCGTCCTGAATAGGTTTCATGAGGGTCTGTCGCTTCTGATAAAGCTGCCCCTCGGGGCCGAAATACTTATAGCGCAACTCTGCGGCGCTGTTTTCCTTGGCTACAATTTCCTCCTCGCGCTTTTTTATCTGCTCGGCGGTAAGGAAAACCTTGTCGGCCACATACTGCTTGTACATCTCGTCGGCCTCCTTGCTGACAGCCTCAACTTCTTTCTGCCAACGCTGCGAGAGCTGGTTGAGCTGTTCGTTGGCCATCTCATACTGCGGTACGTTCTTCAGAATGTACTCCATATCTATGAGCGCGAACTTCTGAGCGCTGGAAACGAAAGCGATTCCGGCAAAAAGAACCAAGGAGAGCAATATCTTTTTCATATTCGTTGATTTCCGGTATTAAGGATTATACTAATTTGTCAAATCTCAGCCTGCGGCTATATAATTAAAGACGTTTGAACGGCGAAAAGGTTTAACAAAAGAGCATTACGTGGTGCAAACCGATCAGAACTCCTGACCGAGAATAAAGTGGAAGTGAGAGCCGCCCTTGGTTCCGAACACTTTATCGAAGCCGTAGGCCCAGTCGATACCCATCATTCCGACCATGGGAAGGAAGATGCGGACGCCGGCACCGGCGCTTCGTTTGAGATCGAACGGCGAGAAATCCTTCACGGCCGTCCAGGCGTTACCGCCCTCAGCAAACACGAGACCATAGATTGTGGTCGACGGCTGGAGCATGAAGGGGAAGTGGAGCTCCAGACCGAAACGGGTGTAGGCGTAGCCTTCACGTCCCCACGGAGTGAGCGAACCGTTTTCATAACCGCGCAGGGCGATGGTTTCGGTGGCGTATGTATAAGAACCGCTCATGCCGTCGCCGCCGACATAGAAGGTCTCGAAGGGCGACTTCAGCCATTTGTTGTAGCTGCCGAGCAGGCCGATGTCGGCGCGGGTCATGAGCACGAGAGTCCATTTGCCGTCGGGATCGGTGAGCGGAGTATAGGTGCGCGACTTGAATTTGAGTTTCCAGTATTCAATCCACTTATACAACTCCTTCTTCGATGCGGTGGTATTCTCGTTGTAGAGTTTCTCCCAGTCCTTCTTGCCGCCGAAAAGCGACGCGGGAGGCGTGAAAGAGAAGTTGAGCGAAATCTGCGAACCACGGCGGGTGTAGAGCGGATTGTCGATAGAGTTGCGCGCAAGGGTAAGACCAAGCACAAGAGCGTTCGACGTACCGTTGTTCATATAATAGAGGTATTCCCAGTTCTTCAGATAATAGAAGTTGTAGGAAAGCTCTGTCGTGAGGGTGAACCAGTCGTCGGGCCAGTTGAGGCGCTTACCGAAGCCGACGGTAATACCGGCCATCTGGAGCACCTTGTTGGGGTCGTAGGCGTTCTGGATGGAGTTGGTGTAGTAGTCGTTGTAGCTTGAGCCGTAGCCATATCCATAGCCGTAGCCGCCGTAAAGGTAGGGGTTAGACCAGTTGGAGTTATAATATGAGGAGTTCACACCCGTCTGACGGCTGTAGTAGGCCGATACCTGAAGCGAGTTGGGGCGCTTCCCTCCGAACCACGGGTCGAGGAACGATACGGAATACATCTGGTAATACCGGGCGTTGGTCTGGGCACTGATGGTGAAGGTCTGGCCTTCACCCTGGGGGATAAAGCCCTTGTATGAGCTCGGATTGAAGAGATTCTTCATCGAGAAGTTTGTAAACTTGAGCGCCACCTTGCCGATGATACCTGTCTGACCCCAGCCGAGCGAGAATTCAATCTGGTCGTTGGCCTTCGAGGTAAGGTTGAAGATTACATCGACCGTTCCATTCTCTTCGTTGGGCTCCACGCGCGGGTCCATATTCTCAGGGTCGAAATGGCCGGTCTGGGCGATTTCGCGCGCCGAACGGATAAGGTCGCTCTTGCTGAAGAGTTCACCTGGCTTTACACGGAGTTCACGGCGGACAACTTTTTCATACAGACGGTCGTTGCCGTTGATGACGACGCGGTTTACGCGAGCCTGCGGGCCTTCGAACATGCGCAGCTCGAGGTCGATACTGTCGTTGTGCACATTTTTCTCAATTGGCACCAACTGATAGAAGAGGTATCCCTGATCCATATATGCATTCGACACGGCGTCGTCGTCGGTGGTGAGACGTTTCTCCAGTTCCTTCTGATTGTAAACGTCGCCGGGCTTCATTCCCAGGAAATAGTTGAGCTGGTCGGTATTATATATGGTGTTGCCGACCCAGGTAATATCACTAATGTAATATTTATGACCTTCTTCAAGGTTAATGTAGACGTCGACCTTCTTGTCGTCGTATGGCACGACGCTGTCGCTGAGAATTTTGGCATCGCGATAGCCGAGTTCGTTGTATTTCTCCAGAATACGGTTGAGGTCATCCTGATAATCAGACTCGACGAACTTCTTCTGGCTGAACAGTTTGAGAAGGTTGCCGCTCTCATTGGTCTTTTTTATCACGCGCTTCAGCTTGCGGTCGGAGAGCACCTCATTGCCGGTGATATAGATTTTATGAACCTTGACTTTTGCATGCTTGTCGACGTCGATGTTCACAATCATCTCGTTTTTGTTCGAGAGGTCTTCCTGAAGGGAAATCTTGACGTCGGCCTTGCCGAAACCTTTCTCATCGAAATATTTCTTGACAATCATTTCGGCACGGTTCACGATATTCTGCGTAATCTGATTGCCCTTCATGAGGTTAAGACGCTTCTGAAGGTCTTCGCGCTCACCTTTCTTCATTCCGGTGTAAACTACCTCGGAAATACGCGGCTGAGTGCGCAGATTGAGCAAAAGCCAAACCTTGTTGCCGGCGATTTTCTCGACGACAAGCTGAGCCTGGGCAAACAGGCCCTGACGCATCAGGCGCTTCACGGCGGTTGTCACGTCGTTGCCGGGGATCTCGATCTTGTCGCCCTTCTTGAGGCCTGAATAGCCGATTACGATGTAGTCCTCGTAATTGTCGGCACCCTGCACACGTATGTCGGCAATCTCGTATTCAGTAGGCAACCCGGAATATACGATGGGAGGATTGCATATTGTGTCGACCCTCTCCTGAGCGCGGGAGGCTCCGGAGATTCCGAGAAGCGCAATCAATGCAAGAATTAGATTATATCGCATAATGTAAGGAGCGGAGCGAGAGAATATCTTTTTGAGTGGTTTTTGGATATATTCGTGAAACGTGGAGAGGGGATAGAAACTGACCGTCAACTGGACTCACCGGCTATCTGGGAGCTTGTCTTGCCGAAACGTCGCTCACGCCTCTGAAACTCCGCGATATCGGCCAGGAACTGCTCGTCGCCATAGTCGGGCCAGAATGTGGTTGAGAAAATCAACTCAGTATAGGCTATCTGCCAGAGCAGGAAATTGCTTACGCGCACATCGCCTCCGGTACGTATAAGCAGGTCGGGATCTGGAATCGAGGAAGTGGTGAGATAGGAGGAGAATACTGTTTCGTCAATCTCCGTCGGGGCAATCCGGCCGGCGGCTGCTTCGGCAGCGATTTTGCGCGCGGCGGCTGCCAGCTCCCAACGGGCGGAATAACTGAGCGCAAGATTCAGCGTGAGCCCCGGGCACGCGGAAGTAGCTGCAACCGACTCCTGCAAGCGGGCAAGCGCCTCGTGGGGCATACGCTGGATGTCGCCGATAAGATTCAGCCTGACGTTGTTGCGGATAAGGTCGGGCGTCTCGCGCTCAATGGCAATTCCAATCAGATGCATCAGAGCATCGACTTCAGCCGTAGGGCGATTCCAGTTTTCAGTCGAGAAAGCGTAGAGTGTGAGATATTTTATCCCGATATTGGAGGCGAGCTCAGTGATTCGCCGCACGGTCTTCACACCTTCCACATGGCCTTGGGAACGGTCGAGACCACGCTGCACGGCCCAACGGCCGTTGCCATCCATAATGATGGCTACATGGGCGGGAACACGTGCTGAATCTATGTGGGCGGTATAATCGGTCATCGTCGGAGGTCTAAATATTCGGGGATAGAGGCGTCAGTCCACGTAATGGCACGTGGCACATCGCTTGCCGAACTCATAGGTGATGGAGATTGCTATGTTGGAATACCAGTCGGTATTTTTAAGAAACGAACTCTTTATGCCATACAGATCCGAAAGCGGTCCGTCGACATGATCGGAAAACACTTTCGTCATCGTGAACTCCAATCCGAGATTCCAGCGCTCGCGCATCTTATATTTAAGGCCGGCGCCCATAGGGATATTGAATCCGGCATGGTTCTGTCCTTCACAAGTGGCCATTGTAAGGCCTATGCCGAGAGTAAGATAGGGGGTCCAGCGCCGCAGTCGTTTATACGTCTCCCCTATTCCATAGGGAAAGAAGTTGAACTCGATGCGGCCGCCGAGGTCGTAGACTGTCGACTTGAACGAATACTGGGCCATCGACGGGAGGACATCGTCCATAGTCGAGGTATCACCGCTGAGGTTCAACACATTGAGTTGTGCTCTTACAGCCCACCGCACATCGGGCAGATAGCGGAATGACGCGCCGAATGAAATCCCCGGCTTTGAGAAAATACTCGACGACGCATCGCCGAGATAACCGGCCATGCCAATCTGCCCGCCGATGTCAAACCGGTAGGACTCCTCCTGGGCGGATATATGCCCGAACGAGGAGGCGAAAAGCAGAATAAGCAATGCCAGATACTTTTTCATTTTACTATCAACACGTTAGCTGGAGGCACATCTGAGCACACCCACTATTGAAGCGGCTGGAACGTAAAGTGATTTACAACTCCACGCCATACAACATTCTGAAGAGCGCCATCGGCATCCGTACCGCCGAACATATAGAGGAACGGGCAATCCCACGTAGTGACGGGAGCGACAGCGCGCGAGAGTGGTGCGGCGCCCGGCAGATATATCGACGGAAGCTGAGCCACAGGCATTTCAATCCATCGGCGGCCGCCGGAACGTGCGGAGTTCCCTTGGCTAAAGAAGCCGTTATAGGCCGTCGTGTAGAATACGAGAATGTCGGCGCCTGAGGTGGCAGGCATGTATTTGGGAAGCTGGAGATACGAATCTCCCTTCTTCCATGTAATGCCCATATCGCGCGAAAGATATACATTGCCGTTGCACTCACCGTCGGCAAGAGTGCCACCGAATGCCAGAAGAACATCATTCTCTTTCAGACGCCACGAAACGGTGTCGGTCTCGCATATTGTGCAGGCGGTCACCGCATATCCCGAAGCGGCTGGCAGACTCTCGGCAATGCGGGCCCACTGAGTTCCATCGTAGGCCCAGGTCGCGCCGGTAGGAGCGCCGTCGGACTTAAGGCCGCCGAATATCATAATCTGACCATCCTGAGCCCATTTTGTGGTAAACGATACAGGATCAGAGAATCCGCTGACAGGGAAATCCGCCGGAACAGAGCCGGCAACCGACGCCGGATAGCTTACAAACGTATCCGCAGAGCCGGAAGCGGCGATTCCGAGCAGCTTACTGCCGAATCCTCCGATAATATTTTTCCAGACAATTCCGGTGGATGTCCAGCTCAGTCCGTCGGTGCTGGTGAGCAGCGAGCCGTCGGCTGCCAGAATATATAATGCGTCGTCGGTTGCAGAGAATGTATGAACATCAAGAGCGGAAGAGACAGAAAGCCGGGTGGTCTGCCATGCGTTGGCATAAGGATCGGAAGAAATGGCCATGGCATAGCCGGAACCGTCGGTAGTAAGGCAATAAGCCTTTTCATTCAGTTTTACCGACTTCTGCGCCGTTGGGGCGGAAAACACAGTGGGAAGAGATGTTCGTGCCATCTGACTCCAGAACAGGGAATCGGGCACAACCTTATGGACGTTTACCCCCACATGGTATTCACGCTGATGCTCACCATCGAGAGAAGTGATCAGCACGCGCACCGGCCCATGGCTGAAATTCAGCTTTGTCGACGGTTCTGCCGCAAGATCGATTTCGGCCGTCTCCGTGCCGTCGGCGTTTGGCGAAAAAGCCTTGACGCCTCCGCCTGCGGTAGTAAGATTGACGGAAAGAGCGCTCACATCGGTGCCATAAGGCAACGAATCGGCGTTAAAAATAATGGCCGCATTGAGATCGATGGAGAAATATACGGAATCAAGATTATTTAGTACATCCTTATTGGTTTTCAGCGAAAATGCTGTGATGGCTGTACTGGAATTGTCGGTGGGATCGTTGATTACCGTCGTATCGTCGGAACTGTTGCAAGCCGACAGCATCAAAGACGCTGCGGCCACGACGGCAGACGACAGTTTAACAAGATTGCTCATATAGGCTTATCGGCCCTTTTAGTTAGAATATTATAGCACTAATTGAAGCGGAACACAGGTTCAAAACCATATGCGCCCGTCGGAGCGGCCGACGGGCCTAATACAGGCGAAACTGCTTGCTTTCAACTTACAAAGGTATAAAGAATTTGGTAACTTTCCGCCATAACCGATGGAAAAACGGCCACTTTCAGACGCGTTTTCACAGCAATGGCGTAATCCATAAAGGTTTACGCCACAGCCGATGTTGCCATTTTAAATATTTTTTTTATACTTTTCACAGACCTTTTCAGTCGATTCCGAATCAGAAAGCAGTGTACAGGCCGGCCCGTCCGAACGATAATAACGCAGTATTGAATCACCCACGCTCTCTTCGCGGTGGATACATGCCGCAGGAAGAACGGGCGCACTGTGACGCCCTTCACCACGGAGGGCAAACGGGGCAATCTCCTCGCGGGCATCATCCCACAGTCGCATGTCGATCAAGGTACTGAGCATGGTCGGACCCGCCTCCACAAGTACGGAAGATATGCCATAACGCGTATATAGGTCATGAAAAATCTCCTGAAGTGCAGCGGGGTTCTCAAACTCATAGCCCAGAGGTGCATCGGATGCTCCGTCCAACAGCTTTTTGGCGAGGAAAGAATCTTCCGGCAGTGGTTTTGAATGAGTGAGGACGACAGCAACAGGCTGCTTGCCGTCGAAATTCCTCAGCGTAAGGCGGGGATTGTCGGCCCGGACCGTCGCGGCTGTAGTAATTACGGCATCATGAAGAGCCCGCAGACGCATTGTGGACAGGGTGGTAAGCGGAGTGGAGAACCGGCATGCCTCCGGATGCTCGTCGGAACGAATCCAGTCCATATATCCATCCTTGCTGCGAGCCCATTTAAGAGTGATGAACGGACGACGGAGTGTGACGGATTTCAGGAACCTGCGGTTCAATTCGTACGCCTCGTCGGCAAGCAGTCCCACCTCTACCTCCACGCCCGCGTCACGCAAAATGCCGATACCGCGACCGCTTACCTTCGGATTGGGGTCGGCCATAGCAACGACAACATGCGGGATGCCCCGCTCTACTATCATCCGGGCACATGGGGGTGTCTTCCCATAATGGGAACAGGGCTCAAGAGTGACAAACATTGTCGACTTTCCGAGCAGAGGGATGTCGGCTTCGGCCACCGATGCAACGGCATTAACTTCGGCATGGCCCTCGCCGCAGCGGCGGTGCCACCCCTCCCCTATCACACGTCCGTCGGGGGCTACGATTACCGCTCCCACCATAGGATTAGGCGAGGCATACGCCGCTCCGTTGGCGGCAAGTTCCAATGCGCGCCGCATATACCGCACCTTACAGCCATAGTCCATATCATTGTATTTCAGCATCGTATCGAACTTTATGAACGAATGGGAAAGAACCAGAGATTCTTTCCAAATGCAAAAATACAAAAATATATCAGTCTTTGGGCGGCATTGTCACCTTAAATAATTTGCTCGGGCGGTGCTCCCGATAAGCGATGTCGATCAATTCCGAGAGAATCTGAGGATGTGATGCCGCCACATCCGTGTCCTCATGAATGTCAGAGGCCAAATTGTAGAGATGCGGAACGCCCTCTTTTACGACAAGTTTCCAATCGCCGCGTCTCACCGCCACATAATCGGTCTGGGCAAATTCCCAGTAGAGGAAATCGTGCGTCTGCTGACCTTCACGGCCGGTAAGAGTGGGTGCGAACGAAATTCCGTCGAAACAGTCGCTTCCATCGGCTGGATTCAGAAATCGGTCGGGATAGCCCTCTATACCGGCCAAATCGCAGAAGGTCGGAAGAACGTCGTAGAAAGCAAGCATATGGTCGTTGACCGCCGATGCATTAACTCTGCCGGGCCACCAGGCAATAAAAGGAATACGTATACCCCCTTCGTGACACGACCGCTTTATTCCCCTCAGCTTGCCGTCGCGTCCGAAAAAATCCGGATCGGCGCCTCCCTCTTCATGCGGTCCGTTGTCGCTGGCAAATATTACCAGTGTATTTCGGTCGAGGCCGCTTTCGCGCAAATAGGCCAGTACCTCTCCGACATAAGCATCAAGACGGCTGATCATAGCAGCAAAATTAGCATGAGTATGAACCACCGGATTATAGCGGGCGGACTCCTTACCGCCCCAGGTTTTATCCTCATGGAATCTCTGCCTGTAGCGAATCAGCAGTGAGTCGTCAGGCTGCGATAATTCGGCATGCGGAAGCGTATAGGTCAGCATACCGAAAAAAGGCCGGTCGGCCGTCTGCTTTTTCAGCCACCCCATAGCCGCCTGATGAATCATATCGGCGGAATATTGGGAGCGGTTACGATAGCCGTCGCCATAGATCGGGTATGGGATGTTCTCTTCCAGAGCAACCCGCACGGTGGCGGTGTCGCCCTCGGCCGGACTGTAGCGGTTGAGAAAATTCGGGAAGTAAAGATGTGCCTGAGCCTGACATATGTAGCCATAGAATTCGTCTATACCCCGACTTTCAGGCACGGAACGCGAACCTTCGTAGCCTCCGGCCCATTTTCCGAACATAGCTGTGGTATACCCGTCGGCCTTCAGTATCTCAGGCAGGATGATATGATCGGTGCTGTATGGATGCTGGCCCACGACGGACGGTTCGGGAGTGATTCCATACATTACTTTCGGAGATTTCTTTCCGTAGCTACGGTTGCCTCTCACCTCGGTATGGCCCGTGTGCTGGCCTGTCATCAGCGTGGCGCGCGACGGCGCGCTGACCGGGCTGCCGGCATACGCCTGAGTAAACCGCATCCCTTCGGAAGCCATACGGTCGATGTTCGGCGTCTCGATATATCGCTGGCCATAGCATCCCAAATCACCGTAGCCCATATCGTCGCAAAGGATAAAAAGGATGTTAGGTTTATCGGCCGGAGCCGGTTTGTCGGCAGCCGGTTTAACAGCCTTTGCGATCATTGAGACCGAGCCTACTGCACTGAGTGCAAAAAAGATTTTAGGATTGATTCGCATGGTATGGTTCAGTTAAGTTATTCATATGCAGCCACGTCAGCTATGATACGTGGGATATCCGTATTATCCATCACGCCATGGAACGCCTCGGCGCCAACTCCGACGGCATATATACCTACCGGGGCGCCGGAATGAGCACCTGTGGTCCAGCCGCACCGCGCAATCCGGTTCAGGATTTCCACAGCTGTAACGGCGATTAGATTATCGTCGGAATACTCATTGAATACAGTGGCATCCTTGCCGGATACCGTCTTATCATATGCCTGTCTTAATGCAGCTTCATCAGCTTCGGAGATTTCGATGATATTCCAGAATCCGAGACTGTCTGCCAGAATGGCTCTGACACCCTCCCACCCGGCATTATCAGCGCACGCACCGGCAATAAGAGCCGACAGCTGCCGCAGGGAACACCTCTGCGACTGGAGCTGATCGAAACGCAATATATAATCGCTGTTGCCAAGCGCCAGGCCTCCGGTCTCATGGTCGGCAGTAACAATGAGGAGAGTTTCGTCGGGGTGCGCTTTATAAAACTCATAGGCAATACCGACAGCTTTGTCGAAATCGTCAATTTCGGCAAAGGCAGTGGCAGCGTCGTTGCTGTGACAGGCCCAGTCGATTGCACCACCTTCAACCATCAGAAAGAATCCCCTGTCTGTGGCATCAAGATGCCCTATGGCCGCTTTTGTAATCTGAGGCAAAGTAAGGTCGTCGGATTCACGGTCGATAGCATTGGGAAGCGACGAACGGCTACGCCCTGGCTGTCGGGCTCCACGACCGTTTTCTTGCGTGAGAAAAACTTTTTTGCCCCATTGTTCGGGCGGAATTCCATTCATTCCCCTGATTATGGTATAACCGGAGTCGGCAAGCAATTTATACAGATCATAACGGTCGTGTTTCTTGCCGTCGGGCTGAAGAAAATCGGCTCCCCCAAAAAAATCGTATCCGGATGCCGCCATCTGAGTTCCGATGTCATAATAATGCTTACGACTGGGAACATGAGCATAGAAGGCTCCCGGGGTGGCATGGTCGATGCTTACCGAGGTAACAACTCCGACTGCCCTGCCGGCGTCGCGTGCTTTCTCGGCAACGGATTTAAGTGCGACGGTGCGCGTTGAGTCCATCCCCAGTATCCCATTAGCGGTTTTACAACCGGTCGACAAGGCCGTCCCGGCAGCAGAGGAGTCAGTCACCCCATTGCTCAGCGAATATGTATGGCAGATTGCCGTATGCGGCAACTGCGTCATCACCAGCGGCACGCGACCGATAATACCGGAATCGACAGCGGCATGATAACGTTCCGTTGCAGCCACAGCGTTGATGCCCATGCCATCGCCAATCATAAAGAAAACATATTTGGGAGCCCCGGCAAAAACAGAGAACCTGAGTGCGAGGGACAGAAGCAGAAACAGACTTATTTTTCGGAGCATATTCGTAGTAATCATCTACTCTCTATTATTAGTTACAATTATTAGTTACATACGTATTTCAAAAGGTTCGCAACCAGGTCTCAAGTTCATCGGTCCAGTTGCGCTTGAAAGCAAAACTCTCCTTATATCCCCAGCCATGGCCACCGGAGGGGTACATATGAAGCGTAACCGGAACGCGGCAACGCAACAACGCGTCCACATAGTCCATGGAATTAACGGGGTCTACCGTTTTGTCGTCGCAGCTCAGCGCCAAGAAAGCGCGCGGAGTTTCTGCAGTCACCCGATTTTGCAAAGTATACATCTCGACATCGCTTTCCGATGGATTTTCCCCAATAAGATTTTTCGCGGAATTCTTATGGGTAGTGCGGTTCATGGAAATGACGGGATAAAGGAGAATCTGGAAGTCAGGACGGGATTTCTTATCACCATACATTGTAGCGAGAGAGGCAGCAAGGTGACCACCGGCCGAGCACCCCATTATTCCGACCTGGTCGGGATTTACATTCCAGACGGAAGCACTGTCGCGTACGATTTCTATAGCGCGCCTCGCGTCCTCCAAAGGTACATCCTTATGGCCATTGGGCATACGGTATTTGAGCACACAGAACGTAACGCCCTGTTTGTTCATCCATTTGACCATTTCCGTACCCTCGTTTTTCACAGCCAGACAATAGTAGCCTCCGCCCGGGCAACAGATTATCGCCTTCCCGTTTGGCTTTGCCGCAGGATAGACGTGAAGAGTCGGGTCGGACACATTGGCAATCCTGGCTCCGCCACGCTGAAGCTCCTCGGGTTGCCCTTCAAGGCCATTTTTGGTAGGCGCACCTTCAGGCCATAGTTTCAACTCAAAATCCTGCTGTTCGACTGCCATGGATGTGACGGCAAACAACAATGCTGTTAAAGCGGAGAAAATATATCGTTTCATTGCGTTAAGTTACTGTTCAAAATTGTTTTATACAGCCCTGATTTAATCGATTGATTCAACTACAAGACTCCTGTTGATCGGGAAGTGGAAATTCCCGGTTATCTTTCCGGTTTCATCCATTACATTTACATTTATCGCGGCGGCATTGGCCTCAATGTCGAGAATTGCCTTGTTGGAATTTATCAAAAGCGGGAAGTCCATATCCTGCTGACCGGCCTCCACAAACTTATGGCGGTGAATATGACCGCTTAGCATCAGATCAATTCCTGCCTTATTGAGCACGGGGATAAATTTCTCCCTGACCTCCTTCAATCCATGCCAGCCGTTGCCTATGGGGGGCACATGAATGAAAACAATACGCACGGGAGCCGAATTGAAGTCCTTTGAAGCGACAACGCCGCGCAACCACTCGGCTTCCTCGCTGCGGTATTCATCGAACGCTGCCAGGCCACAATACTCTATATCAGAGTCCGGCTTATCCTCGCCGGCATCCAGCATAATCATAAAAACATCACCGCACTTTACAGCATAATAGGGATTACCGGTAGACGTAGGGAAAAGCCGGCTGTACTCCTGCGAACAGCTCCCGCGGGTCTCATGATTGCCCCTGACCATATAAAACTGCTTTGAAGTGGCGAACAGCCTGGAGGATTCGTTCAGGAATCCATCATAGGCCTGAGCGATGGAATCAAGGCTGTTGACCATATCGCCGTTAAGCACATAGAAGTCTATCTTCGAGGAATCAAGCGCCGCAACAAGGTTGGCATAGCGCCGGGCATGCTGATGAATATCGTTCACAACGGCAAAACGCACTCCACGCGTTTCAGGATCAGCAGTCGTGAATCTCAACGGCTGCCCTTTATAGACATTTGTAGCAGCAATCGCACCATAGCGGGTATCTTTGTTGACATTCCTCGTCACCTCCCGCGAAAAGACTCTATAGCGGTAGGTGGTGGCCGGAGTCAACCCTTTAAGGGTTATCTTATGCAGTTTTCCGATATTTTTCTTACCAAGCGAAGTGCAATAGTATTGCGGACGCTCGGCGGCATAGAAATGCGTACCGTCGTCGGGGGCGAGTTCAACCCAGGCCACAGCATCGCAGTCGGTAGCCCATATCAGGGTTGCTTCCGTGGCTCCTACATTCTGCAGGTAAGGCTGACAGGTGAATTTCATTCCTTCCGTAGCTCCGGTCCGGACAACCACCGCAACTATAACGGAGATAATGATTATCAGCTTTTTCATGGCATATATTTTCATGGCAATTCAGATTAGCTTAAATAATTCGTATGTTAGAACCGATGAAACCGCCAGTATAATTCCAATGGCTGATTCATACGGTATAAGTTTCATTCGCTCACGGAAAGCGACATTCATCGCACCGCCTGTAGCATGGAAGAACGACCCATGCGGCAGATGGTCGGCCACGGTCGCACCGGCATTTGTCATCGCGGCGCCCCATATACCGGAGATTCCGGCCGCCAGAATAGCCGGGGCAAACGAAGCGGAAGCGATAGTAGCACCGGCGGTAGTAGATGCTGTTGCCGCCGACATGATTATACCAGACAGGGGGGCAAGCAACGTTTCGCCCATCGCACTTCCGGAAAGTGCCTCGACAAGCAGCCCGTTTACCTCCGACGCCTTTATAAGGCCGGCTATCGTTCCCGTTCCGACAAGCAAAACCGCTACCGGAATCATTTTGGACAGGCCATAGTCGCAACACTCCAGAAGGCTCCTCATCTTTTTCATGGCAATCACCCCGGCCAGTCCACCCACCGGAAGAGCGACCAGCGGATCTATGGCAATCCCCGCAAGAGGCCGCAATGCGAGCAGAAGGATGGCTACAACCGGTCCGAATACGGATGCTCCAAAGGATGGCATAGTGCCGGAGTCGAACTCCTCGTCTACGAAATCGTTCCCTTCGCCGGTCAGTGTAGCAGCATTCTTTTCGGGGAACACACGCCGGACCACCACAACCGTGAACATCAATCCGATCAAGGCCGGTATGATTCCGGCAGCCATAACCGATGAAAGTGGCGCGTTGAAATTCTCGGCAGCGATGATGGTATTCGGATTAGGCGAAACAATATTGCCACATTTTCCACCGCCAATCATCATAAGCAGGAGTTTCACCGGCGCGATGCCGAAACGCCTGCTCACGGAAAGGGCAACAGGAGCCACCGTTATGACAGCCACATCGACAAACACTCCCACCGCTGTAAGCAGCATCACCGCAAGAGCGAGGGCAAGATACACGTTATCACGTCCCAACCTGCGAATGATTGTAAGCGAAATCGTTTCCGACGCACCGGTTTTTATCAGGATGCCCGACAATACGCCCGCCGAAAGAATGCGCAGGATGGCGGGGGTCACATCCCTGACACCATCTGTCATCGCCGCTACAGACCCGACAAGCCCCATGTCGCCCACCAGACCTCCGGCAAGTGCGCCGGCCATAAGGCTGTAGGCAGCCGGAACGCGCCGGATAATCAGCGCGATCGCCACTACAAGACCGACCAAGGCTCCAATTGCGGAAATCATATACAATCTTTAAAATATAATCTTGTAATCTGAGATAGAGTAACCGACACATTATTTGCCGCAATCTCGGGCTTCATAGCCTCAGAAAGCGGAAGAACCTTCTGCTGAATCGACATCACTGCTGCAAAACCTGCCTCGGTAAGAGAAACGACATCCTCCACGGCGCCCCCGACGGCCACGACCGGCACGCCAGCCTTGCGCGCATAGCGGAGTACCCCCAAAGGTGCCTTCCCGCGAAGCGTCTGCCGATCGAGTTTCCCTTCGCCGGTGATTACCAGGGCGGCATCGGCAATCATCCCCGAAAAACCGATTAAATCCAAGGCCGTGGAGATGCCGGGTTGCATTCTGGAATTGAAAAAAGCGTAGAAGGAGGCTCCCATCCCTCCGGCAGCGCCGGCTCCCGGCTTCGAGACGACATCCGTCATTGCAATATCCTGCAGACATTTACCATAGCGGGCAAGAGCCGCATCGAGCAGACTGACATCCTCGGCCGAGGCTCCTTTCTGCGGTCCGAATACAGCCGACGCGCCATTCTCGCCTACAAGAGGATTATCAACATCGCACATCACCGTGAACGGGCATTCCAGAATATCCGTTCTCGCTTCGGATGCATCGATTTTATCCAGAAATCTGAGGGAGGAACCGCCCTCCGGCAAGTCATTACCGGCACGGTCGAGGAAACGAACTCCCAGAGCACGCAACATTCCGGCGCCTCCGTCGTTGGTGGCGCTCCCGCCGATACCGACTATAAAATGCCGACAACCGGCATCGAAGGCGTGGTTTATCAGTTCGCCGGTTCCGCTCGACGACGTAATGCGAGGATTGCGCTCGTCGGCAGTAAGCAATGTCAGACCACTCGCCTGTGCCATTTCAATGATTGCGGTCTGCACGCCGTCTACACGGACTATACCGTAGGTGGCCTTTACCGGCCGCCCCAGCGGGTCCGAAACCTCAGCGTCCACATATCTGCCATGGAGAGCGTCGACGAGCATATGCACCGTGCCCTCCCCTCCATCAGCCACGGGGACGCACATCACCTCCGCGTCAGGCAGAACACTCAGGATTCCAGCCTCAGCCGCCTTGGCAACATCGGCCGACGACAACGAGCCCTTGAACGAGTCGCATGCAACTACAATCTTTTTCCGTATAATGATACTATTCATCGGATTACATAAGTAACTGTTCAAAATTAATTTATACTTTCCTGCTCTAGTTACTTAACTGATACACTTAAATATCAACTTTCTTGTAGGTTCCCCGGAAATTGTCGCTACGCATCGGTGTGACCACAAATTTGAATTCATAGTCGCCGGCTTCCAGCATATATTGCGGACGCGGCTCGGATTTCCAGGAATCGATGCACCCGAGCCCCTGCTGGGCGCCGTCGATATTAACCGCTGTAAGTTCGCGTGGACCGACAAGATTTCCGTGGCTCTGACGGATATATTTGTCGGCTCCGTCGTCGAGATCATCACACAGACGGTTTAAAGCCGAAGCGGCAAACTCGCGGTCGGAATGAAAACACAATCCCATCCCACCGTCGTTGACTACCTTCCACCACCGCAGGGCGGTCTTATTCCCCGTTTCCTGCGGACGAATATACGGATAATACTGGGAATTCACACTCTGGCGGTAAACGCCGATAGTCTGCGATGAATTTCGGTCGACATAACTCTCCTCCGGACCATTGCCATAATAGCATAGGGTTGAGAACTGCCCCGGCATTACCAGATTCATTCCAAAACGGAAGAAACCGGGGATTCTGCCGGATGCGGCCGACGCCTTCAGCGACTGGCTCACCCGCATTTCTCCCGATGGAGAAATATCATAAACCATGGTAAGCGCAACGCCTTCAAGATTGTCCAAAGCATACTTTGCGGTAATGCGCCGGATCTGACCGACTTCTTCCGTGGAAAAGGATTCCAGCACATAATGCGGAGAGCGCCATGCGGCAAACCTCAACTGAAGGTTGACTCCGTAGTCGTTATCGGTCGGAGCGCGCCAGAAATTCGGCTTTAAAGGATAGCCGTCGGCCAGAACACTCATCCCGTCGATTTTCACGCCATCAATAAATCCGGTAAGTTTATTGAACGAATACTCGACACCGGAGGCGGAATACCGCAAGTTGCCAAGCGACGTCGATTCCTTCACCGTGCCGGCAGCCGGCTTAAGTTCAGTCGAAAATGCAGTATATTCCTTTAAGATGAGCTGCTGGTAAGCCACACAATGACCTGCCTCAAGGAGCGGCTGATCTTCCTTCAGACGGTATTCCACATTCAGAAGCACCTCCTGCGCGCCGGGGAAATCCATATCCGCAATTTCCGGCAATGCGATTCGGGCAGTTTGCTGAGGCTTCACATCCAGCTCATTTACAAAGCCTTCACGGCAAACCATACCGTCGGTCAGCAGACTCCATTTCAGATAGCAATCGCTCAAATCCTTGAAGAAGTTTTCATTTTTCACGGAGATTACTCCAGGAGATTCAGAGGAGAGCGACGTCCATATGTTCTGATGCTGAAACCGCACTTCCGCCAGATGAGGGTTCGGACGCCGGTCGGGCGACAGCAGTCCGTTGCAATTGAAATTGGATTCACTCGACAAATCCGGCTCATAATCGCCTGCGAACGAGTAGAATATACGACCAGAGCCATCAGTCTCACGAAAACCCTGGTCTGCAAAATCCCAGATAAATCCACCCTGAAGGGCCGGATATTTGCGTATCATATCCCAATAATCCCGGAATCCGCCAAGTGAATTGCCCATGGCATGAGCATATTCACACTGAATCAGCGGCTTTTGGGGGTTCAAGGCATAGGCTTCGGTCTCCTCATAATCGTAATACATGGGGCAGAAAATGTCGGTATGCGCATTATTGGCAGCCTGCTCGTATTGAACGGGACGCGTCGGGTCATAATTTTTAATCCAGTCGTAAATCCTTTCAAACACCGGACCGTCGCCGCTCTCGTTGCCCATCGACCAGATAATGACCGACGGATGGTTGCGGAATGTCTTCACGTTAGCGATATTCCGCTCAATCTGACTTTGGAAGTAAGCCTCGTTGCGTGCCAGCGTAAGGTCTCCATAGCCCATGCCATGAGACTCCACATTGGCCTCCGCCACTACATACAGCCCATATCTGTCGCAAAGATCATACCATACAGGGTCGTCGGGATAATGGCATGTGCGGACCGCATTGATATTGTTCTCCTTCATTATGCGTATGTCCTCTATCATTCTGTCGACATCCACGTGATAGCCTGTCTGCGGATCCATCTCATGGCGGTTGACACCCTTGATCAGGATAGGTTTGCCGTTTACATAGAGATTCGTTCCCTTGACCTCGACCCGGCGTATTCCGACGTTTTGCGAGACCGATTCGATAAGTCGTCCGCCGGCATCGGAAAGAGTCAACTTAAGTCTGTAGAGCTGAGGCTGTTCGGCACTCCAAAGTTCCGGAGCTGTCACCCCGAACGACAAGGAGGCTGCACCCCCGGCAACAGGGGCAGTCTGAGTATCGATGAGGCTCCCGTCGGGAGCATGAAGTACAGCCTTCACACTGCAACGTTTTTTACCGGATACCGATAAATCCACTTTAACGTTTGCATTGGAAAAATCATCGGTCAGAACCGGCACGATTCCGACATCCGCGATATGAGTCTGCGGCCGGGCATAAAGGAATGTCTCACGGCTCAGACCCGACAGGCGCCAGAAATCCTGGTCCTCCAGATACGTGCCGTCGCACCACCGCATCAGTTGCATTGCTATGAGATTCTCTCCGGGCCGCACAAACGGCGTAACATCGAATTCCGCCGCCATCTTGCTGTCCTCGCTGTATCCGACAAACCTGCCGTTGACCCAAACCTGCAGATTCGATGTGGCAGAACCCACATGCAGATAGATTCTGTCTCCCTTCCAGCCGGAGGGAAGCACAAACGTGCGGCGGTAGGATCCGACATAGTTGTTTACAGAAGGCACATGAGGCGGATCGGACTCAAACTGGCGATACCATGCATATTTTTTCCGACGATACACGGGCACACCGAATCCATTCAGTTCCCACAGTCCGGGCACGCTGAATTCCATCCACTCCGAATCGTCGAAATCCATCCGGTAGAAATCCGTCGACCTCTGATTCAGATGCTCGACAAATTTAAATTTCCATTTCCCGTCGAGTGAGAGGAATCTGTCAGACTTCGTTTTATCGGCGGCATACGCCTTTTCCTCATTCTCATATGCGAAAAACGAGGCTCGCGGCTCCAACCGGTTTATGTGGTTTACCGCCGGCGTTTCCCAAGGCAATGCAGATGCGGGGGCGGCACCCGCAGGCAGTGCGGAGAAGCCCGCTGTCAGGATGCCTGACAGTAGTAATTTCAGATACATGAAGCAAGTGCTTTCTACTGAGTTATTGAAACTGTGAATTCAGAAGTCTGGACAACATTAGGGTTGGTCTGGCCGGCCATGCGGTAACGTAACGTATAAACTACCGGGCCACCTGAGAAATCCACGGCGGTGACACCCGAAGTCTGTACGGCATCGCCGACTTTAATCTCAAGATTCTTGCCGTCGAGGAGGTTCGGGTCGTTGTTCATCGCGATGAATTCAGGAACCAGAGAGCTCAGATCCGTGGACGCCGGCAAGGTCAAAGTCACATTATAACGATTGTAGAAAGCTATGTCGCGCGAAATGGAAGCTTTTATACCGTTAATTTTAAATTCAGTGATGGCCGGAATCATAACGGGAGCGACATAATAGACTTTCTCGTTGCCCGACGATGTCACTACGGCGAATTTCCGGACAGCCAGTTTGCCGTCCTCCATGAAATTCACTATTCTGGATGTGGAGACTCCCGAGCGGAGTTGCCTAAAATCGCCTGTAGCCGGATCATACCAGCCGAAGGTGGCCGTAGAGGAGGTCAGTTCAAATTCTATGAGCTGTAAAGCCTGAATCGAATTTACCTTGGCTGCCCTCCAGGCATCCCATAAAACAGGACACATTATGGAATCTGAAGAAATAGCCTCACCCGTAGAATTATAATAGACCGTACCGGCATACTCGCGCATCCTGTAAAGATTGCTGATTACAAAACTCTCCAGGCCGTTGTTGCGGTCCACGACAACGATTTTCGCCTTGGCAATCGAAAAAACAGGCTCCTTGTCGGAATTGACCGACGACGCCACCCATACCGCCTCGTATTCGCCCGGTTCGTCGTAGGAAAAGGCAAATGTGCCGTCGCTGCCGGTAGCGAAACCTGTGTCGCCGGCCACACCATAGCGATGCCCGGCGTTTCCAGGCCACACCGTAAACAGAGTGCCTCCGCCCGTATTTTTGAAATGTACCGTTTCGAGCACGGAGTATTCCGTCTTATCGGTTGTAAACGAGGCCTGCGGTTCTTCGTAAAGATCCTCCAGATAGCTATTGGAGTCGCATGCGCCTAAGAGGAGCAATCCGGACAGCAATATGCTGATATTAAATAATTTCATAATTGTGAAGACATTGCGATTAATAACCGAAATTCTGTTTTATCACGCCATTGGAAGTGTACACTTCCTTGTACGGAATGGGATAAATCTCGTTTATACCCTTCTTGAAATGCTGCCCGCGCTGCCTTATTTTTCCGGAAGCCTCGGTAGGCAGGTTGCGGGACAGGAAGAGCTGACGTTCATAAGCCTCCCCCAGACGGCAGACTTCGAACCAACGGTCACATTCACCGGCCATCTCGATGCGCTTCTCCTTAAGAATCGCCTCGCGGGTAATATCGTAGGGAGCGTATGAAATATCCTTGAAATCAGCACTCTTCACGGGATTGTATCGGGCATTGGGGTTTGCGGAATCAATAAGTTTGCGTGCGCGCTGACGCACCTTGTTCACATAGTCCACAGCCCGACGGGGCTCCTGATTTTCAAGCAGTATTTCGGCATATATAAGCAACGCCTCGGCATAGCGCATCACACGGTAATTGCGGCCGGCTTCCGAGCCCTCGCTGGGGAAAAGGAACGTTTTCATGAAGAGGTATCCCTCGGCGGCGTCATGGCTCTTGAGCGAGATGGTGCCCTCCTGACAGAAATATTCGTTATAGATACGTCCGGTAATGGTATACATGCGTCGCGGATCGTTGTTCATGGCATTGTACAGGTCTTTCGTAGCCACAGGAGAAAGCGACACCCCGGATGCATTCTGATGGATAAAGTTGTTGTAAAGCCCCCAGCCCTCATCAATATCAGAGCTTAGGCCGCTGAAATCAAAATGATTGATTTCTATAAGGGATTCAATCGAGAATTCTCCGGCAAGCCGGAAGATATTATCAAAATCATCCAGGCGATGCAGATTCACTATATCCGAACCTGCAAGAACCGACTCTTTCTCTACATTATCCTCAAGAAACATTGCGGCGGCGAAATCCTTCCATGCGATGCCGGAATAACGTTCGTCGAACTTCAGCAGATCGTTCACCGTGATATCCTCGCCTTCTATGAAATAACGTCCTATTTCATATGCCTCTTTCCATTTTGCGGCTTTAACGTCGGCTGGTATATCGGTACCGGGACTGGCCTCATAAAGAAGCACCTTCATCAACAGGCCCAGGCCTCCGCCCACTCCGATCTGGCCGGCCTCAGCCTGCTGATAGCGTCCCTTGCGAAGCAAAAGCACGGCTTCGCGCAGGTCCTTTTCAATATAGGCATAAACTTCCTGAACAGTGGAACGTGGCACAATCAAAGAGCCCAGTTCCTGATGTTCGGGCTGAATGGACACTCCGCCAAACGTCTTCACAAGATTGAAATAGAACATGGCGCGAAGCACCTTGGCCTGACCGTAGACCTCGCGAATCTCCTTCTTGGTACTTCCGTTGTTCTTGAACGGCACGTTGCCGACGTTGCGGATTACCTGATTGGCCTTGTTGATACCGAGGTACTGGGTACGATAGCGTGTGAGAATCTGCTCGTTCTGAGTATCAAACGTAAAATTGAGAATATCTGGTATGGTGCCCGACGACACATCCTGATGAGCCCAGGCATCGTCGCTCACACCAAGGCCAAAGAGCAGTTCGCCGAACTCGTAGTTCTTGCTCTGCACTACATTATAGACCGAATTCAGCCCCATACGCAAGGAATTGATATTATCGTAAAACTTTTCCTCCGGTATCGAGCCGGTATAGTCGGGCTCAAAATAATCGTCGCACCCCGAAACGGCTAAAGTCAGAGTAGCAGCGGCGAATATGCGTATTTTGTTTATGATAGTCATTGTGAGTTACTTAAAAGTCCAACATAATTCCGAACATCCAGGTACGGGCCTGCGGGTATGTACCCTGGTCAATGCCTATGGCCGTATTGGCCTCATCGCCTGCCGTCTTGCCTACCTCAGGATCCATTCCGGAATAGGATGTGATTGTAAACGGATTGGTGACGGAAACATATGCCTTGACCGACTGCATCTTCATGCGTTTTGTCAGTGCGGCCGGCAAAGTATACGTAAGCTGAATCTGCTTGCATCGCAGATAGCTTCCATCTTCTATATACCAGTCGGAAGCGGCAAAATTGTCGGTGCTGCGGGAGCTGACCGTGGAGGGCACAGGAACGTCGCCGCCGGGATTCGGACCATAAAAAGCCCTGTAACCGCTGACGTTTTCCGGACGATATACGCGCTGGAAATAATCTGACGCTACGTTGGAGAAATCGTAGTCGGATGTCCAAGAGCCGTTGTACGTTACGTTGGAATAAAGGAAATATTTCGATGCATTGAATATCTCATTGCCGTGCACACCCTGAAAAGCCATTGCCAGATCGAAATTCTTATAGGACAGATTCAGATTGAAAGCATAGTAGAAATCAGGATGTGGATTTCCGATAGTGGTGCGGTCGTTATCGTCGATCACACCGTCGCCGTTTATATCCACATATTTACGGTCGCCGGGATTATAGGCATATGCCGACGATTTCACCGGAACAATCGGATTGCCTGCCGCGTCGAAATCCGAAGGCTGCATGATACCCGCACAGATATATCCGTAGTAAGAACCGATAGGCGCGTCGAGCACCGTGCGGGTAACGTAACCGAGATTGTTGGGCGACTTGAGATTGCCGCCGAGAACGGGTTCGCCGTATTGCCCGAGCGATGTCACCCTGTTGCTCACATGGCTGATATTGCCGGAAATTCCATATCCGAAATCGCCGATGCGGTCATTCCATCCCACCTGTATTTCGAATCCGCGGTTGCGCACACTGCCTGCATTCTGCCATGGGGTGCTGGCCCATCCGGCACTATAGACGATGGGGACCTCCAGCAGCATATCCTTGGTATCCTTCACAAAATATTCCACCGAAGAAGTAAAGCGATTGCCGAACATATTGAAATCGAGTCCAACCGAGGTGGATTCGGTACGCTCCCACTTGATGTCGGGATTGCCATAGTCGGTAAGAGCATAGCCGGGGTTAAGCGTCGGAGTGCCTACTCCGTAGATATAGTTTTCCTTGTTGTAGGACATCAGCGACATCCATGCAAGGTTGGGAATACGGTTGTTGCCGAGCTGCCCCCAGCCGGCACGTAGTTTCAGCATCGACAGCCACGAATGGTCGCGCAGCCATGGTTCCTGGTCCAGGCGCCATCCTGCCGATACACTCGGGAAGTAGCCCCACCGGTTCTGCCTGGAGAAACGCGAGGATGCGTCGGCACGGAAGTTGACCTGGAGCAAATAGCGGTTCATGAAACTGTAGCTCACGCGGCTGAGCAGACCGAGCGACGTATAGCCGGACGATGAACTGCCGGTAGCCTGCTCAAATGCAGCGAAACCAAGCGAATTGAATTCGTCGTCGTAGCCTCCGTAGCCCGTGCCCGAAGAGCTGAGGGAATTAATCCGGTAGATTTCCATAGTCTGACCGACCATCACCGTCAGACTGTGGTCGTTTTTAAAGTCGGGCATCCACGTCAGAATATTGTCCCAGCCGAAAGTATTGGTTCTGATCGGGTTTTTCCGCACCACAAACGAGTTGGTGCCTATAACTTCCTCGCTGGCACGGTTTCGCTCCATACGGTCGACATCAGAGCGCGTCATCATATAGCTCGCACGCGTGGAGAACTGAAGCGACTTGATAATATTCCAGTCGAGCTTCACCTGGCCGGTGAATTTGTCGATATTTTTCTCATAACTCAGACGGCGGAGATTTTCCACGGGAGTCAGATATGTGTAACCGCCGTCAAGATCATTGACCGGCATAAGGGGATTGTATGTAATGGCCGATTTGATGACTCCTCGGTTGCCTTCGCTTACTTCATCGCGGTTCTCGCGGGAATACGCGGCCTGTACACCGAGTTTCAGGCAGTCGGCAAGACGACTGTTGATTTTGGCATTAACCGAGATGCGTTCATATCCCGATTGTTTCACTATGCCGTTTGATTTCAGATAGTTGCCGCTGACGTAATAGTTCAGATTCTTGTCGCCTCCGGAAAGAGCCACGCTGGCTTTTCCGTTGAAACCGGTTCGCGTAGCCTGTTTCCACCAGTCATTGCCGTCGGCCACTTCTGCCTGAGCGGCATCGGTAAGAATCATGGAGCCGTCGGGGGCGATGGCTGTATATTCGTTGGCATTGTGCACATAATCGCTGAAGCGTGCGAAATCGGCCGGCGAAAGGATGTCGGGTGCATTGGCCACTTTCATGAAACCGCCGGCGATACTTGCCGAGATATTAAGGCGCTTACTGCTCTTCTCGCCGGATTTGGTCGTAAGAAGCACCACGCCATTGGCAGCTCTTGAACCATAGATGGCAGCGGAGGCGGCATCCTTCAGAACCTCGATCGATGCGATATCGTCAACAGCTATATGGTCGATATTATCCATCATGATTCCGTCGACAACATAAAGCGGGTCGCTGTCGTTGACCGTACCCATGCCTCGGATACGTATGGAATTGGAAGCGCCGGGTGCGCCTGAATTCTGTACTATCTCCACGCCGGAAACCTTTCCCTGCATGGCAGCGATAACATTAGTGGCCGGAAGAGACTTCAATCCGTCGGGGTTTACCGAGGAAACCGAACCGGTAAGGTCGCTCTTACGCTGCACGCCGTAGCCAATCGCCACGACCTCGTCGAGCATCTGCGTATCCTCGCGCAGACTTACCGTAAGCGTTTCGCCGGATTTGAAACCAACAGTTGCCGGCATATAGCCGATATACACCACATGAATCGAGCCGGATTCGCGTTCGGTCTTAATCGTAAATTTACCGTCGATATCAGTAGAGGTGGCTGCTGTCGAACCTTTTATCGTAACAGTGGCTCCCGGCAGAGGCTCTGATGTCGCCGCGTCGAGAACAACACCGGAAACGGTTTGCGCTTTCATGCCGAAACAGGCTCCCATTGCAAGCAGCGCTACTGCAAGACGTAGAACTAAAGATTGCTTCATTAATAGAAATGCGAGCTATGTGTGTGAATTGGATTTATTAAAGAGAGAGGAGAATGAGCGGAAACAATTCAAGATTACCTTAACCTACCTATGATATTATCAGTAACTGTTCAACGTGCTGCGAACTTATGGTGAATCCTGGATCCGTCGGTCATTGTAGCGCAAAGCACATATACACCGGGGGCAAATCCAGCCGTCGAGATGCTGTTCTCTCCGGAACGACTGCTGACCACCGCGCCCGACATGGAAATAATCTCCAGCGATTTCACGCCTTGTGGAGCCACAACTGTCAGCGTATTGCCTTCGGTAACCACAACAGGGGCGGCCTCAGCGGCAATCTCCCCGATGCCTGCAACAGAGGGGTTGTCGGTCGAGCCATCGGTATTATAGCGGTAAAGCTGCTTCTGCCCATTGCTTACGAAGAACAAAGAGCCGCCCACACTGCGGGTTTTGTGAACCTGACCATTATCGGGGAAATCGACAACCTTTGTAGGAACGCCATTAGTCCCTTCAAGTTTCCAGAGCTCGATATTGTCGTCGGTATCCTGGCAGCTCCAGAACATGATATCGTTCACGGTCGTAAACTGGTGGCAGAATTCCTGTCCGTTTTCATTAGTGTTCGGATAAATTTCAAAACCACCCCAGGTGAGAGCACCTTCAAACTCGTTGAAGTCGTTTTCGTTGAATCGGGCGAGCGAGTGATAGCCACTGTTCCACAGCACTTTCTTGCCACCCTCCTCACGCTCGTAAGTAAAATTGGTAGCCACATATATATAGCCCTGATACTGATAAAAGCAGGAAGGATGAGCATTGTAGCTTACCTTGTTCTTATAATGGCTGACTTCTTTCACGAGGCAGGGATTCACACCCTCCGCTACAGGCTGGTCAATATCGTAGCACCAGGATTCAGCTCCGTTCACGCCATCGGCCGCACGGAAATACAGACGGTTGCCGACCGGATACGTCTGACGGAAATCCGAGGTACCGGGAGCACCGGATTTCTCCACCTTGTTGATGTCGACACCGATAAACTTTGTCCCGGCTGCCGTTCCGTCGGAAACCCACATCTCGACACCCATATCCTCGCCATAAAGTTCGGCGGCTACAACCGCGCGGAACACCACCAGACGGTCGTCGACGGCTACGAGGTGGTCGATGGTCGCAGGCATTGTCAGGAACGGATTCGCATCGCCAGGCTTGGGATTGATGTTAAGAAGCGGAGCGGTGCCGGCAGAAGTGCCGTCGGTGGCCCAGAGAGTCTCATTGTTTTCCTCGTCGTAGCCGGCAAAAAGACCTTTTCCGTTGCAGCAAACGATATATCCATGGGTACCGTCCATATTGTCCAGTCGAGTGGGTGTGTCGGCTATACGCATGGTTCCCTCGGGCGTCCCGTCGGTAATCCAGAGCCACTTTTCGGGGGTGGAGGCATCGCGCACGGGAAGTGCCTCGCTTTCCTCGTCCATCGCGAAGAAAAGCAGTTTTCCATAGAAAGCGGTAAGGCCCTGAGGTGCAGAGCCGACTCCGGGTTCTACATCATATATGTTCTTCACCAGGTGTGTGCCGGCATCCGTACCGTCGGATACCCACAGTTCCGGACCATACTCAGGCGTGTTCGCACTGAAAAATACCTTATCGCCGACTACTGTCAGCCACTTCGGGTCGCAGCCTTCACTGCCTGGCACAATATCCTTAACCATACGTGTTCCTACCGGAGTGCCGTCTGATACCCAGAGTTCCTCGCCCGCAGCCGCCGACGATGCAGTAAAGAAAATGAGATTACCGGCCGTCACTACAAGCGGTTTTTCATCTTTGGTGATGCTTACTACATTCTGCGCAAGATACGACGAAGTGATTTCAACACCCGACGGCAAAAGCGGTGTCATACCGGCCGGAAGTACGAGCTCATCGGCCAATGCAAACGACGCACAAAGCGAACCGGCCAATGCAAGGGTAAATAATTTTTTCATGGCTTGAAAATTTAAAAGTTATCGATTCAAAATTAAGAGAGAAACGACCGATCTACAGTCGGTATTTGCTGATATATATGGTGTGAAATTGTTTTTCTTCCGATTCAATCCGTGTGATTTCCATCGAATCATGTCGACGAATCGGGCACAAACCGATTCAGGGCCTATTTCAGTAAGATTTTCTGAGTGAGAATCCCGCCGTTTTCAGTGCGGATTTCAACCACATAAACGCCTGATGGCAAAGCGGTCAAATCCATTTCTGCGATATTTTCGACCATGCGGCATCCATGGCCGGCCACAGAAAAGACATTTATGGCGGCAACCGGAGAGACGGAAGCTACCGAGAGCATACGGCCGTCGAGACTTACGAAAATATCGCTGTCGGTCGTAACCGGGCTGATACCGGCGCCTTCTCCATATACGCGCGTATGGGTACGGCCGAACCGGTCGGTAGCGTTTACCTCAATCTTTTTGTAGTCGGCGGGGAGATAACCATAGAACATATGCTTAGTTTTTGCCGGACGACACCATGTCTTCTCATGCTCGGCATAAAGCTCGTTGGCATGCGGGTCGAACGCCTCGTAGTTATACATACGGCCCTTGTCGACGCCGTCAAGTTTCCACGTCACATTCCATTGGCTGTCGTAATCATAGATATTGACATCGACTTTCATGCGGCTGCCGAACGGGGCCGGCTCATGTATAGTGATCTGCCCGTAGCTGTCGTCGCCAAGCGGACGGAAAATCCAGGAAATGTCGGTGCCGTCCACATCGTATAAGTAATATCCCAGGGGGGTACCGTCCTTAGCCACATCGCCATACCAGTAAGCGCCGCAGAGTGCGGAATGAATTCGTTCTTCTATATCCGCATCAGCAGCCGCACTCAGCGAATATTTGCCGAGGTTTTTCCCGTAATGACGGTGGGCGGAAAGTATCAGCGTACGGTATTTACTCAGGTTAAGCAGGAAGTTCTTGTTGGCCTCGGCAGTGGAACCGGAATCAGTAACCGGTATGTGCACACCTACCACAAGAATATTGTCGGAGGGAACAAACGAAAGATATTTCGTAAGCCAGCTGAGCGCATCCTCGGAAATTGCGGAATCATAGGCCCCGCGCGCAGTAATATTCACATTGTCGAACATCAGATAATGCACCTTCCCCTTATTGACGGCATAGTACAGCGGACCAAAGGCTGCCTTGTATTCGGCGACTGCCACACTTGCATCGGTTACAATATGCTTGTCGTGGTTGCCGGGCACATGATAGAACGGCGTGGTCAGACCTTTCAGCTCATCGAGATAGCGCGGAAATGTTTCCCAGGAATCAAAACAGATGTCCCCGAGCACAAGCGACTGACACGGAATTCCCGACTCCTTTATCTCGCCAAGAACTTTCTGAATATCCGGCAAAGCAAGCCTCTCGAACATCTCATAATCGTGGTCGCCACGCATCTGCGGGTCGGCGATGGCAAGGAAGCGGTGACGGATGTCGTCGCCGGTAGCGGTAAGTTCGAAATCCGCCTGAAAAGTCTGCTCTTTCCGTTCTATTGGTTTGAAAAAAGCCGGCATGCCGTCGACGGTGAGAGGATCGTAGCCTGAAGGAGCGACAATCCAGACCATATCGGCCTTTTCGTTGCGTGGCAGATAGTAGGTTCCGAACACGTTGGTGGTGGTAAAATCGTAGCCATTGGTCACCACTACATTTTCAACCCCCTTTCCGTCGCAACGCACATAGCCTTTCACCTCGGTGTCTTCCCGGTCAGGCAAAATTTCAGGGTTGATCTCATACCGCGCTGAAACGCTCTGGCCGAAGCGGTCTGTCGCCGTAACTTCGAGCACACGCGAATCCCGGTCGATGGTCACCGGAAAGATATGTGGTGTCTCAACCGGACGACACCACGTCTTCACATGCTCGGAATATAGTCGGTAGGCATGAGGATCGTAGGCTGTAGTATTTTCAAGATTACCTTTAGCCTCGCCGTTGACACTGAAGCTGACGGTCCAGGATGGATCCCAGTCGAAAACATTCACCATGAATGTCATAGAGCCGTCGGCGGCAATAACCGGATCGTTGATACGCATAGAGGTGGCGGCCGACCGTTTCAGAGGTTTATAGGTCCAGTTGATTCTCGGACCCTCCATACCGTAGATGTAATATCCCAGATCGATGCCGTCCTTGGCACAATCGCCATACCAATATGCGCCGCAAAGCGCCGACTGAATACGTTCCTCTATATTGTCGTAATGCTTCTCGACATTCAGTCCGTAATGCTTGTGCGCCGTAAGCATAAGCGTTTTGAAGCTATTCAGCTTTTCGAGCAGGCGTGCATTCTCCCGGCGGGCGGTAGCCGTCCACGTCATGGGCTGATGGGCACATACCACGACTGTCGATCCGGGTGCCACATGGTCGAGATCTTTCATGATCCATTCCAACTGCGCGTTGTCGGGCCATGCACAATAGGCGCCGTCCTGCGGAATATAAATATTGTCGATCATCAGGTAATGAATATCGCCCTTGTCAAACGAATAATACAGCGGTCCGAACGTCGCCTTGTATTCCGGAGCCTGCTCACTCACGTCTGCGACAATATGCTTGTCGTGGTTGCCGGGCACATGATACATAGGTGTATTCAACCCCAGCCAGTAATTGGCATAACGCGGAAACGTCTCGGGATTATTGAAACACATATCGCCCAACACCAGTACCGAGACCTCTTCGCCGGCATCTTTGGCAGCCTTGACTGTAGCCTTTATATCGGGCAGCGCATCGGTTTTGAAAATATCATGGTCGTGGTCGTCGCGCATCTGAGGGTCGCCGAGCACGATCATCTTATGTTTGGTGTCGTCGACCGGAGTAAGCTCAAAATCGCAGCGCATCGCACCCGATGTCTGGTTCAGTCTGCTCCAGAAGCGGCTCAGTCCGTTAGTGCACTCAGGATTATAGCCTTTTGGCGATATTACGTAGATAAATTCCGCCTGTGGATCTGTCGCCATATAATATGAGCCATCGGCGTCGGTGGAGACAAAAGAAAAGCCATCGGTTACATATACACCTCCGATAGGATTGGTTCCGTCGTGAACATAGCCTTTTACGGTCATCTGATCGCGGTCCGGCAGTTCAGGCAATGTGATTGCTCCTGATACGATAAACGTCATTGCCATCAGCACCGCGGCAAACGGGCGAGACTTGGTTTTCATGGATTACGAAAAAATAAGGTTGATTTGAATAGCTTGCGATAACACCGGAGGGAAGCCCTTCCGGCTACTGGCAAATTTACTAATATTAACTACCGCACTACGTGCGTGAAGTTCTTCTAATTATGTGGAGGGTTTAGCCACACCCTCGCCGAGGTGTGTCGTTTCAGTCTTTTTAGTGTGTCATTTCCATCAATCGATATTTTATATCGTTCGAAGATATCTTAGAAATATTATAGAATCTGTAGATTTTGACGTATCTTTATGAACGAATTAAAAACATTGCACAATATTTCGCCCCATGAACCGCCGGCTGTCGACACTCTTTCTTCTTGCAACGGTATGTGCCGCCAACATGCTCGCCTATACCATCAAGCCGATTCACGCCATAACATCAGAAATTGTCACGGCAATCCATCAGGACCCCATGAAATTCATATGGTTCGGCGGGAGCGGCGGTCTGGCCCGCTTCGACGGGTATACTCTCGAAGAGTTTCAGGAACACGAAGCGGGAAACCATATGGGCTATATCAATTCCATACACCATTCCCCCGACAACAGCCACTTCCTCCTGGCCACAAAAGACGGCCTGTATCTCTACGATTTCACCACCTCAGCCAGCTCGGTGGCCTGTAAGGAACTACAGGGCATCGATGTCAAGACCGTAATAAACGCTCCCGACGGCACCCTCTATCTCGCCACTACCAACGGCATCTTCATCCTCTCGCCCCAACTGAAAGTCATTTCGGTAATCAACAAGATGAACGGCCTTGGAAGCGACCACGTCAACGCCCTCACAATCGACCGCGACGGCAACATCATCGTTGGCCACCGGCACGGTATCGACGTAATATCGCACGTAGGGACCGCCATCAAAAAGATAATCCATAAACAGACTACCGAAGGTGGTATCCGGCTGCTGATAAACGACAGTAACGACAATCTCTGGTATGCTGTAAACAACAAAATATATTGCGCGCCGCGCACGGCATGGATGGAATCCCCCCAGTACGCCTCACGGCTGATCGACGAAGGAGCGGAATGTGTGACTTCGCTCGACCGCGGCGACCAGATCTGGATCGGCACCCGCGGCCAGGGAGTTCTTCGCTACAACATACGCCGCGGAGAGCCACCCTGCAAAGCCGGACCGCTCTATCCCAACAATTCCGACAAAAGCGAAATCAACAATTCAGTCGTCTCGCTTTTCAGCGATGCGGAAAACGACGTATGGATCGGCACAATGAACGGGGTTTATCTTTACTCCGATGTCGACAAATCATTTAATCTTCTCCCACACGATCCCAACAACAGTAATTCGCCTTCAATCGACATCATTTCCTCGATTCACATCGACAAGGACGACACGGTGTGGCTCGGAACATCCTACGGCATCAACAAACTTGTATGGAATCCGGACAAGACAAGCTACACTATAACAAAATACGTCGATTCATCCACCAGCTCGGATTTTGTGGGTAACAACCGCATTCTGATGATCGCGCCATGCGGGGATACACGCTTCCTGATCAGCACGAAACGCGTGCTGAAGATATTCGACTACTCCACCGGCCGGTTCTACGAGACTCCGGCGCTCAAATCGGCCTACAACACCCACGGCCTGCGCTATGTGCGTTCCTATTGCCATGATTCGCAAGGGCGCCTGTTTATGGCATTCAATCAGGGAGGCATCGGCATGTGGAGCCCGCAGACCGATATTATCCCGATTGGATGGAAAGGCCACGCCCAGGATACCCACAGAGCTATTACAACCGACCGCGCGGGCCATATATGGGTCGCCTCGGATTCCAGAGGCGTATGGTGCCTGACGCTTTCGCCGGATGGCCGCGAAGTGGAATCCGAACGGCACTTTCCTCCCGACGCTTTCGGCAATCAATGTGTAACGGCCCTTCATGTCGATTCATCACACAGAATATGGGCCGGAACCTTTTCCGGACTATATATGATGGACGACGGAAACCGGTTCTCGGAAGTCAACACTTTCGGTCCCCGCTTCTACGTAAGCTCCATCACAGAGGATCTCGCCCACAATATATGGGCATCCTCCACGCGCGGAGTTTATAAAATCATCTCGCGCGATGCGGTCAACTACTTTGAGGTCGACGCTCCGGGCAATATAGCCAAAGAGTGGTATATCATCGGCCACGGCATCGACTCCTCCGGCACAATATATCTCGGCGGCATACGCGGACTCATCTATTTCAATCCGAGCTCTGTCGGAGCTTCAGGCCACACCCCCGTAACGCATCTGAGCAGTGTAAAAGCCGACAACGTCGCAGACTTCAGCCTGACGCAGGCGCTCAATTCCGGAAAAGAAGTCACCTTTCCCCCTCATACCTCGGCATTGACATTCGAGCTTACCTCCCTGAACTTCATCGATCCCCACGCCACCCACTATGCATACAAACTCGAAGGATACGATAAGGACTTCACCCGGGCAGATGCCTCCCAACGAAAAATAACCTATACGAATCTCCCTCCCGGAGATTACACGCTGAAAGTAAAATCCTCGGCCTCGTCGAGCGAACGTTATGAAGCGGAGTCGGCCTATCATTTTACAATCCAACGACCGGCAGCCTCCAGCTGGTGGGCAATAGCACTTTACATTATTGCCGGGCTAACTCTCGCCTGGGGCGTATGGAGCCTCTGTATCGGCCGAATCCGCCGGAATCGGGAAAGCAGGCTTTACCGGCTGAAAATACGCACGTTCGTCAGCATCAACAATAAGCTGCGGATTCCGCTGGCATCCCTGCAGTCGCCCGTAGACCATCTGCTGGCACGATGCGAAGAGACCGGCGACACCGAAGCCCGCGAACTGCTTGATGTAATGAAAAAGAACATCCGCCGCATGTCGGACCAGATTGACGATTGCATTGATTTTACTTCCAACGACTCCACTATAAGCAGGCTCCATCTGCAGCACATCGAAATCCGCCAGCTTTTAGCAGGCGTATTCGCCACCCAAAGCGAGCGTGCGGCAATCAGGTCGATAGACTATACTCTGACTCTCGACGATGCCGATGTAAAACTATTTGTCGACGTTCCGAAGCTGGAGGTAGCCCTTTTCAACCTCCTGAGCAACTCTATCGGGACATCGACCGAAGGCGGGAAGGTATCAGTGAAAGGGGGCATCGACACGCGTCATAACGCATATCTTATTGTCATTACTGACGGGACATCCGTGTACACGAAATCGCGCGAAATCTACACTCTACGCGAAATGTTTCATATCGCCGTGGCAAAAGATTTCGTAGAGATGAACCATTGCCGCTTCCGCATGCGCAGGGCAACAGATGGCGAAGGGACCGTTTACGAAATCCGGTTGCCTCTGGGCCTGTCGCATTACTCGGGAAAACAGCTGGAATCGCTCGAGGCCTCTACAAGCGCGTCGAAAGGTGCCGGATATATCAACAGGGAGCCAGCCGACACAGCCACCGACGATTTTGCCCAACACAACGATGCCGAAGGTCGCCCCGCGATCGTCGCCGTCAATATGGATGCCGACATGTTCAGGATGCTCGGGGTTAGCCTTGCAAGCGATTATACGCTCCGGGCTCTGACGTTCAACAAGGAGTCGCTGTCGAAAATAAAGCGCCTCGCGCCGGTCTGCGTAATAATGGAGGTGTCGGATATCGAAACTGTCAGGGATTTTATCGCCCAACTGCGCCACGACGCGACACTTTCCGGAGTCCCCGTAATCATTGTATCAGCCAACAGCGACATAGCTTTCGAGAAATCATGCTATGAGGCAGGTGCTACACTATGGCTGCGGCAGCCTCTGGATTTACACTATCTCCATACCCGCATAGACAATCTCATAGCGCAGAACCGGAATATCGAGGAAGTGATCACACGCAAACTCATTGTCAACCCGAAGGAAGTAAGCGTGCTGACATCAAATGAGATGTTTCTGGCCAACGTAATGGATGTCGTCGAGCGTAATATCGGCAACGAGCATTTCAGCGTGGATATGCTTGCTGCGAGTCTTAACATCTCCAACTCAGTGCTTTACCGCCGCCTGAAGCAGACAACCGACCTTTCGCCAATCAGCTTCATACGCTCTGTACGTATCAAACGGGCAGCCCAGCTGCTACGCACCAGAAGGTATCTCGTATCCGAAGTCTGCCAGATGGTTGGATTCTCCGACCAACGGTACTTCAGTTCCTGCTTCAAACGTCAGTTCGGCACCACTCCGAAAGCCTGGTCGATGCAACCTCCCGACACGCCGGACAAATGAGATTGACAAGTCAAGGCTTTGCGTCGACTTTCGTGCCGCGGAAATACACCACATAGGGCGTGCCGCGATAATTACATATAAACTGCAGGTCGAGCGTACGGTCAGGAACCCATCTTGCCTGAAAATTCGAAATCGGGAAGCCGGAAAAAGGACGCTCGCCGATAAGAGGTATCAGAGCATCGCATGTAAGCTTTACGACATTGTCGGTTACGGTATATTTGATTCCGGGAAATGTCATATCTCCCAAAGCGGGCATTCCGGCCAGAAAATCGGCATCGGAAATTACCAATGTCGCCACCTTGGTTTCCGGGTCCACGGTTACGGTATAAGCCGACGGACGCTGTCCGACATATATATCGGCTGGCGAAGCCTCCGGCCACGTTCTGGTCTCACCCATGAAAGTCTGGCTCATCTTTTCGTTTTCCGGCACAACAGGACCGTCTTCACCATCGTCGCCACACGATGAAAGGCAAGGAACGCAAAGAGCAATCGCACATGCAAGACCGATACGGCATACAGCCGACTTGATATTGAATTTCATTATAGAGTATTGTTGTTTTAATGTTTTATGGATGTTTCAGATTGAATTTTACCTCTCATTGCCCTACGAAAGAAAATGAATAACGCAGTGTGAGGCCGGCCGTCAGAGGATTTCCACGTTGCAGAAAGGCATTGCCGATACTTACGAAATAGAATGAGGAATAGCGTGTGGAAGTGAGATTGTCAACCCAAACATCGGCCGAGAAAGGGCCATGTTCCGCACGTATGGAAGCATCCACTATGGCATAGAAGGGCTGGCTTACGGTATTCCCCTCATTCCAATATATGCGTCCTACTCCGCGCACACCGACATTGGCGGAAAGCCTGTCGACAAACCCTGATGAAAATCTATGCCCGTAAGTAAGGCCGGCATAGAAAGTATTCTCCGGCGCATACGGCACCCGACGGCCGGAGTAGTCGATACGACCGTTATAGAAACGGCGGAAGGTAGCATTTGTGAATCCATGCGAAATCCGCGCGGAGAAACCGGCGCCAAGCGATGCCGAAAGACTGATTTCCGTGCCCAGCGAACGCGACTGCCCGGCATTCGCCATAATACGGCCGGTTACGGCTCCTTCCGGAAACATCGTAAGCTGCTGGTCGCTGCATTCAATCCAGAAGGCGGCGACATCGAGCGCAAATCTTCTGTCGGGCGACGCAAGATGTGCGCCAATCTCGTAATTCCACGTTTTCTCCGGGCGGTAGCTCACAATATCATCCACATCATAAAGCTCCTTGAGACCAAGGAAACCCATGATTCGCTGCTGAAGTACGTCGGAGAACATCTGGGTATTGTAGCCCCCGGCCTTATATCCTTTGGTAACAGACGCGAACAGATTGCCCCAGCCGCCCGGGAGCCTGTAGCTGACCGACAGTTTCGGAAGGAACTGGCTGAACGACTGCTGAAGATGGCCTCGGTCGTCGATATCCACCGGGATGCGCGGAGCGTAGATCTCTTCTCCCCCACCGGGCAGCAGATGATAAATCGTGTAAGTCGAGGCAGAACTGCTGCGGTAAATCAATGACGTACGTTCCCAGTCCCACCGCAGCCCGAGCGTAAAGTCGAACGAGCCAAGAGTGAGCTGACTCTCATGGTACACGGAAATCCCTCCGGATGGAGTGATGAAATCGCTGTCGAGCAGAAGGCTGCGTTCATCCCAGCGGATGGGATACTCCGGACTGAGTTTATTGGCATTATTTTCAATAAGCTGCGTCAGGCCATAATCATGAAACGTGACGGGGGCAGCCATATTGCCGCGCCGGCCGAAACCGAATACCCCCGCGAGCCAGCGGTATGCCGCTCCGGCACGTCCACGCGCTACGACATCGGCCGTTACAGCCCATTCATGCCGCTTCTGGGTCAACGTAAAATAGTCGACCGGCAGGAAATCCTGGTCGAGCGTCATATTGTCGTTGATATACTGAAAACTTCCGATGGCCGAGAGATCCACCGACCCGAAATGCATCTTTGCAACCAGTCCGTCGGTAATGGAAAGACGGCGGTAGAAACATGTATCGTTGTAGGCTATGCGGCCTGTAGCCACACTCTCGTATGGATAGCCGTTCTGAGTTGTATGGGAAGCGGCAAAAGTATTCTCCACAATAGAATTCTGCGAAGTGCGCCATATGGTTTTCCAGCGTGCTGAATAAAGGCGCTCGCGTCCGGTACGCGAATTGTTGAACTCATTGCGAAAACAGCCGTCGGTGCCGGAGGCGTAGAGATTTAGAGAGGTGCCGTGTCGGGCGTTCATAAGTTTGTAGACTCCGACAGACGCCTTATATGTATTGTATGAACCATACTCGGCCGTCAGCTTCACCCCCTCGAAATTAAATGGCGACAGAGTGAAGATGTTCACCAGACCGCCCATCGTATTCCTGCCGTAAAGTATATTCTGCGGTCCGCGGAGAATCTCCACGCGGGCAATATCGGCCACATCGAAATCGAAATTATCCTTGTTAATTACGGGGACATTGTCGATATTGAGCCCCACTACAGGCTGGTCGATACGCGTTCCGAGACCGCGCACATAAACCGACGACGTCATTCTCGACCCATAGGCCGGCATATAGAAGTTCGGAGCGATTTCGCTGACTTGCTTAATGTTGACAACGTTGAGACGCTCGAGTTCGGAATGTCCGAGCGTAGTGACAGCCTCATCATGGTTAGCGAGGGCTCCACCTTTTATGGCGGTGACAGACACCTGCGGAAGAGATAAAAGAGTGTCAACGCTTTCGGTGCCAGACGATTCAACCGCCTGCGACACATTCGAAGCCATAGCGCTACCGGCAGCCCCGAGCAGAGCGGCAGATGCCGTATAAAGAATCCTGAATTTCAGAAATAAAAGCTTCAAATTCAAACCGATTGCAGAAATGGAGCCGGGAGTATGGCTCCGGGCGGTGCAAAGGTACATATTTTCCGACTATTTCTCCCCATGGACTCCCACCAAAAAGAGATTGGCAGTAGTTGAAGACACTCAAAAAGCAACGTAAGTTATACAATGTAGTTACAAATCGTTTACATTTAGCATTTATACGCTTTTTTCGCCAATTCTCATAATATTTTATAAAACATTTTATAGGTCCCTCTGTTATATTATCAGAACTCAGTAATAAATCCGCAAAAACCGCGTAAAACCTTCCTCAGACATGATTCAAAAGAAAGTAATAGACGCCATCTACCGCAAATTCAAGAATCGTCCCGCTTCGCCCGACGAATTAAATATACCATTATTATTCGAAAAACTGCCGGAACAGGCCGGAGTGGAAATCGACGGTGACAATATTGTCCTTAACAATGTGAATACGGATTCCCCGTTCCATATGATTCCCGTCGGGCATATCCACGCCATTGTGGAGTTCGATGAAGCCATCGCAATAGTGCTCCACAGTTCAATAATCTTCATCTCTAAAACCGACGGCAAAGCCCATGTACACCTCCGGGAGATAAATTCGGGATTATTCGACAGACTTCGCCATTTCGTAGGGCGCCAGGCAGTGCTCTGACTTCCGACGAGCCATCCGCAAATTATTTCGCGGTTACAGTTTTTTTTCGTACCTTTGCAAATGTCGGACGACACACCGCTGCAAAAGGCGGAAAAAGCGCAAGTGGCGTAATTGGTAGCCGCGCCAGACTTAGGATCTGGTGACTTCGGTCGTGGGGGTTCGAGTCCCCCCCTGCGCACCACAAAAAAGTTTTTCATATACTTTGGCTAATGGAATCCTTGCCTTGAACTCAACAAAGGCAGGGATTCTTTCCTTAAAAGCCTTATACCCACCACTAAACAAACTGGAAATGAGCGATAAAAGAATCGTAATACTCGACGCCGACACAATCAGCGAAGACCGCTCCATCTGGAGTCCGCTCGAGAGTCTCGGCAAAGTCGAAGCCTATGGTAATATACAGCCGGAAGATGTGGCCGCACGCATCAACGGCGCGTGGGCAGTACTTACCAATAAAGTACCGGTATCGCTCCATGCTATGGAGCAGACGCCTTCGCTGAAATACATAGGCGTACTCGCCACGGGCTATAATATCGTCGATATCGACGCTGCCCATCGACTCGGAATAACCGTAACGAATATTCCCGGCTACAGCACCGATTCGGTGGCACAGCTTGTATTCGCTCTTCTTCTTGAACTGACCAACCATACAGGAAACTACTCCCAAGAAGTAAACGCCGGCCGCTGGGAGCGTTCGCCGCTCTTCTCGTTCCGGCTCTCCCCTATCGTGGAACTCGCCGGACTGACAATGGGTATCTATGGCTTCGGAACAATCGGGCGCCGCGTAGCCGAAATCGCCCGCGCTTTCGGCATGAAAGTAATCACTCCATCGAACAAGACGCTCCCCGAAGGTGTTGAGCACGTGGAGCCGGAGGAGTTCTGGAGGTGTGCCGACGTAATTTCAATCAACGCCGCATTCACTCCCGAGCAGACCAGCCTCATAAACGCCCGTACGCTCGCCATGATGAAACCGACTGCATACCTGATAAATACGGCGCGCGGAGGATTCGTCGACGAGCAGGCTCTTGCCGACGCTCTCAACAGCGGCCGGCTGGCAGGCGCCGGAATCGACGTTCTCAGTCAGGAGCCGCCGCGCAATGGCTCGCCTCTGATTGGCGCCCGCAACTGCGTGATTACTCCCCACGTGGCATGGCAATCGACCGAAGCCCTGCGGCGCCTTGTCGATATCGCTGTAGCCAACCTCAAGGCTTTCGATTGCGGCAGCCCCTTAAACGTAATCTCCTAATTATCAAGCAATATTTCATTATGAACATTGGCGACAAACTGCCCGAAATTCTGGGCGTAAACACTAAAGGCGAAACCGTGCGCAGCTCGGATTTCGCCGGACGTCCCCTCATCGTCTATTTCTATCCGAAAGACAATACTCCCGGCTGCACGGCTGAGGCATGCTCGTTTCGCGACGGGTATCAGCAACTTACCGATATGGGTTATACCGTAATCGGAATCAGCAAGGATTCTCCGGCGAGCCATCTGAAGTTCATAGCTAAATATGACCTCAATTTCATTCTGCTCTCCGATGAATCGACCGAGGTCCTTAAGGAATTCGGCGTATGGCTGAAAAAGAAGATGGCCGGACGGGAATACATGGGCATCGTCCGCACAACCTTCATTACCGACGCCGACCACGTGATAACTCACATCATCAGTAAAGTAGACACGAAACAAGCAGTTGCCCAGTTGCTCGGCGTTATCGGCAAATAACCGAGCATTTCAGCTACATAACATATAACGGCCACAAACTAATTATGATAGTTTGTGGCCGTTTTTAGGCGAATATTATCGTAATGAGCCTCAGATTGTAAGGGTCACTATCGATTTAGCGGGAAGTTTGACTATAAGTTTGTCCTTAGAGATGCGCGCGTCGGAGAATTGCTTCAACGATACCTTTTCAGGCTGACCGATTTCGTTGTAGTCGTGGATATCGGAGGAGGTAAGTATCTGGCCTTCAATCTTCAGACCCTTGAGATTCTTCCATCCCATCTCCTTGGCAATGGTTTCGAGCGGAATTTCTACTTCCTGCTCCTTGGAAAGGCCGGTATTCACAAGCGAGAGCGTCAGCCTGCCGTCGCGCTGCGAGGCAGTTACACTCACGGCGGGTATGAACCGGTTGTCGCGCACGCGCATATAATCGGTGTCAATGCTCAGGGGCACGAACTTGGCGTCCTGATGGGGCTGATACATCTTGAACACGTAATAGGTCGGTGTCAGAGCCATCCCGCCGAGGCTGTCGGTAAGAATCATCGACTGGAGCACGTTGACAATCTGTGCGATATTGGTCATCTTCACGCGGTCGGTGAGCGGGTGGAAGGTATTGAGGCTGAGGGCTGCCACCATGGCATCGCGCATAGTGTTCTGCTGATAGAGGTGACCGGAAATTGTGCCGGGCTCCTCGTCCCACCATGTGCCCCACTCGTCGACGAGCAGACCTACACGCTTTTTGGGATCGTGTTTGTCCATTATGTCCATGTGACGCTTTACCACATCGCCGATTTCCAGACATTTTCCTATCGTCCAGTAATAATCATCGTCGGAGAACTTCGTGGCGGAGCCTTTGGAACCACTCCATCCGGCAACGGTATAGTAATGGAGCGAGATACCGTCCATCTGGTTCTTTGCCTTGCGCATCAGCACATCCGTCCAGTTGTAGTCGTAGTCGCTTGCTCCGGAGGCGATCTTGTAGAGCTTGTTGCCATTGAAATTGCGGCAATAAGTCTGGTAGCGTCGGTATTCGTTGGCATAATGCTCCGGGGTGAAGCTGCCGCCGCATCCCCAGCTTTCATTGCCAACGCCGAGATACTTGAGGTGCCAGGGCTTTTCGCGGCCGTTCTGCTTGCGGATTTTGGCCTGAGGACCATCTTCAGCGGTGATATATTCCACCCACTTGGCCAGCTCTTCTACGGTGCCGCTGCCAACGTTACCGCTCAGATAAGGTTCGCATTCAAGCAGTTCGCAGAGATTGAAGAACTCGTGTGTACCGAAGCTGTTATCCTCCACGGTTCCACCCCAGTTGTTGTTGACCATGCGCGGGCGCTCACTGCGCGGACCGATGCCGTCGGTCCAGTGGTATTCGTCAGCGAAACAGCCGCCGGGCCAGCGGAGCACGGGAACTTTCAGTTCCTTGAGCGCATTGAGCACGTCGGTACGGTAACCGTTGGTGTTGGGAATCTTCGAGTCCTCTCCTACCCAGAGGCCTCCATAGATGCAGGTACCGAGATGTTCGGCAAACTGGCCGTAAATTTCCTTGTTGATTACGGGAGCATCCTCCTTGGGCTGGAGGTACACGGTGGTTTTCGCACCGAGCGGCGCCACGGCGAGAGCAGTGGCCGCCATCAGTGTAATTATCTGATTTTTCATTGATTGCTATTCTATTCTAAATATTATTTCTCTACAAGGACAGCACCACCGCCGGTGGGAAGCACGAATTCATACATACCGTCGGCAGGAATGGTCTTTTCAGCCACTGAGCTAACCATATACTGGCCTTCCTTCTTGCGCGGCATACGCTCGGTATAGGCATCGACCGTCTTTCCGGCGAGCATCGGGAGATTCAGTTTAATCTTTTTGGTCTCAGAATCGGCGTTGATTGCGGCCACATACCAGCGGTCGGCGCTGCGACGGGCGAGCACAACATAGCGGCCGGGGTAGCCGTCGATAAGCACGGTCTCATCCCAGGTTGTGGGCACAGCCTTCATGAAATCAATCTCAAATTGCGGAGCCTCGGTGAGACTGGCCGGTGTAAGCGCGAAATTCTGGATTGCACTCTGGAAGAGGATGGCCGTGGCAAGCTGGAAGATGTCGCCGGTGCGTCGCGTGTTGCCCTTCTCGGGATTGCGGTTGAGGCGGTGCTGGAGGAATGTGCCGCCGAACTCCATGGCGCCGAGAGAGTTGCGGATAAATGGATGGAGAGCGGCATTGAAAGCTTCGATGTCGCAGTCGCTCTGGTTGAATACGAGGTTTTCGCTCGCGCGCACAGCCTCCGACGATATATAGTTAGGATACATGCGCTCCCATCCGCGGGGCATAGTGCAGCCGTGGAAAATCACGGAGATGCCATAGTCGTTGGCATCGGAGAGAATCTGCTCGTAGAGCTTCATTGTCTCCTGCTTGTCGCCGGCGAAAAAGTCGACCTTGATGCCCTTCACGCCGTGGTCCTTTAGCCATTTCATCTCCTTCTTGCGGCTTACGGGGTTGTCCATGGCCATGCGGAGGCCCTGGGGAGCATCGTTCCACGCACCGTTGGAGTTATACCATACGAGCGGTTCAACGCCCTTCTCCTTCGCGTAGGCGAAGAGTTCCTCCATCTTCTCGCGGCCGATCTGCTGCGACCAGAGGCCGTCGATGAGGCAGGATTCCCAGCCAAGTTCGGCAGCAAGATCGATAAAAGTTTTCTGGTCGTCGAACACGATTGAACCGTCCTGCCAAACAATCCACGACCATGTGGAGCGGCGCCCCTTGTACTCCTCAGAGGGTTCGTACTGCTGGTCGACCAGGTCGGTGTAGACAGTAGTCTCCACAATCGGACTGAGAGTCTCACCGACGGTGATGGTACGCCAGGGTGTTGCCATAGGAAGTCCGAGCTGCATTCCTGTTGACCCGAAACCATTGTTCTCGCGCGGGTCGGCATAGGCAACGGTGAAGAGATTTCCCTCGGCCGGATCGGCAAGGTGTGAGGCGTTGCTACGGCCAGTCACTCCGGTTTCGCCGATGAGCACCCAGCCGTCGTCGCCACGATGGAAAAGAGCCGGATAGGTGTAGCCGAGTCCATATTTTGAGACGCGGTCGAGCGCGGCGTCAGCTTCATAATACTCCTCATAGCTTGGCTGCGTACGCATCCAGCCGGTCATAGGGGTATGGTAATCGGTAAGGAAAGTTGTCGTTCCCTCCGGGAAGCGGTAGCCCGAGAGTTCCTTTTCTATTACTATACAACGTGTATCCTTATGGATCGGCATCGTGTATCGGTAACCTACGTTGTTGTCCGAAACCTCGAATTCAACGGCGAATTTCTTGCCGTCGGCATTGCGGAGTTTCATCTCCAGAGTGTTGGCTTTATAGGCGATGTCTTTCTTTTTACCCTGCCACACGGAGTAGGAGTCGCTGCGTGTCCCCTCCTTGGCCTCGCGCAGGGTGATTCCGCGGGAGAAGTCCCCCTCATTGGCGATAAAGCCCAGGGGCGAAGGAGCCACCATTGTGGCTTTGGTTCCGTCGGCTTTCACGATACTGACGGAATAGGTCAGCGTTGAATCGGCGGGGTTAAGGTTTACGTCGACAATGGTCTTGCCGTCGGGCGATGTCACGGTGGCGCCGTTGGCAGCAATACATGCCGAGGCAGCCAGCGCAAAAAGGCTCTGTAATCTCATGGTTGTTTATATGGATGGTGTTAAAGATAGGTTGCGAAGAAAATATTCAAGGATATGCCACGCAGCTTACATAGCAAAAGCGTTGAAACCGCCGTCGACTATGGCGACCGTTCCGGTAACGAAGCGCGAGGCATCGCTCATAAGATAATGGATTGTACCGCAAAGCTCCTCGGGGGCGCCCATACGGCCGAAAGGCGTCTGACGAATCACGTCGTTGCCACGGGCGGTATAGCTGCCGTCGGGATTGGTGAGAAGAGTCCGGTTCTGCTCGGTAAGGAAGAATCCGGGGGCGATGGCGTTCACGCGTATACCTTCCCCGAACTTCCGGGCGCACTCCGTAGCCATGAAGGCCGTGAAATTGGATATTCCGGCTTTGGCAGCGGCATATCCGCATACGCGTGTAAGCGGACGGAACGCCGCCATCGACGAGAAGTTGATAATGGCGCCCTTACCCTGCTCTACCATCGGCTTGAGAAATACCTGCGTGGGAAGCACTGTGCCGGTGAGGTTAAGCTGAAGCACGCGCTGGAACTGCTCGGGGTCGAGCGAGAAGAAATTGTCGTCGGGTCCGATGGTTGCGCCGGGCATATTGCCCCCTGCAGCATTAAGAAGGGTATCGACGCGTCCGTAGCGCTTGAGTATCGTTTCAAGATTCCCTTCGAGAACCGAGCGGTTCATCACGTCGGTTGCAAGGAATTCGATGCTGCCCTCGGGGTTGAGAGCGTTCACATAGTCGACAATCTCGCGTCCTTTGGCCTCGTTACGGCCCATAATCACAACATGGGCGCCGTTCAATGCGAGATATTCGGCGATTGCGCGACCGAGAACGCCGGTACCGCCGGTAATTACCGTAACGTTACCCCGGATATCAAATAGATTCATGGTTTTCAGATTTATATGTTGGCAAATTTAAGTTAAGACAAATTGATGAGGAAGCCGGAAGCTCACACTTTCTCGGTGGCTACAGTGGCCATGATGCCGGAAACCATTCCGAGCGCGAGCATACGGCCGTGGAAGGAGTAGCCGGCATTGTAGCCCATGCGCTCGTCGCCGAGCATGAGCGGCGCATGGTCCACGCGCATCGGCACGCCAGGACGCTCTTTTTCGAAAATGCGGACGATTTCTACAAGCCTCGGATCCAGATGCGAGCTTTCCTTGAAATCGCCGTTTGGCTGCACACGGCAGATGCGTGCGTGGACAAAATGCGTGCGCGAGGCATATTTGCGGGCAAGCGCCACGACATCATTGTGTGCACCGGCACTCAGCGAGCCTGCGCAGAAAGTAAGACCATTGTGGGGATTGGGCACAGCGTCGAGAAATGCGCGGATGTCGGCGTCGCACGTCACGATGCGCGGCAGCCCGAGAATCGGCATGGGTGGATCGTCGGGATGCACGCACATATCGATGCCGTATTCGTCGCATACGGGCATGATGGCGTTGAGGAAGTAAGCCATGTTGGCGCGCAGCTGCTCGGGTGTTATGCCTTTGTAGAGGTCGAGCAGGGCGCGGAATTTCTCCACGGGCTTAAGGTCGTTTTCGGTAATGTTGCCGTTGACGAATCCCTGGGTCTTGACGATAATGTTTTCCACCAGACGATGCTCTCCCTCGGGTGTCATCGTGGATTTCATCTGCTCCACCCGTTCAAGCACCTCCGGCGAATAGTCGGCCTCGGCCCCCTCACGAGCGAGGATATGAATGTCGAAGTAGGCAAACTCGGCGCGGTTGAAGTATAGGTTGCTCGTTCCGTCGGGGTTGGGATATGTGAGATCGGTGCGGGCCCAGTCGAGCACCGGCATGAAGTTGTAGCAGATGGTCTTCACACCGGCTTTCCCGAGGTTGGCAAGCGAAATCTTATAATTTTCGATGAGGGCATCGCGGTCGGGACCGGCGTATTTTATGCTCTCGCTTACAGGCAGGCTCTCTACAACGCTCCAGCGCAGGCCGCGGTCCTCGATGAATTTCTTCATTTTCAGCACTTCGTCGAGAGTCCATATCTCGCCGTTGGGGATGTGGTGAAGTGCTGTTACTATTCCTTCGACGCCAATCTGGCGCAACATTTCAAGGGTGATGGGGTCATTGGGACCGAACCATCTCCAGGTTTTCTCCATGGCAGGCAGTTTGAGGTTAAGTACAAATCTTCGGCACATCGCCAGGATGTGCCGACACACAAAGTTAGTAAAATTTGACAAACAAAAACCAAAAAGCCACCAATATAGACTTAAAAAGTGTAAATTTTACACTTTCCATAAATCAAACCATCGGAATCCATGGAATCAGAGGCCGATTATCGCCGGTTCCCACTCGTTGCCATAGCGGTCGTAAGGTGCGACGGCAAACCAGTGGTTCTTTATTTTGTCGGGAGCGAGGTCGAATGAATGGCCGTAGACAATGCCCTGGATATAGCGGGTGGCGAAATTGGCTCCGTCAGGCGAAACGGCATCAAGCATTCCAACTTCCGAGGGGATGGCATAGACCACATAGCGCATATCGGGCTGAGGATACCAGCTCAGTCTGTTTCCTTTTCGTACAAGCTGCTGCACTGCACCCGGATTCGGGGCTTCTTTCCATGGAGTGACCGGCATGAGGGCCGGATGCTCGAACACACCCGAACGCAACGCCTCGCCAAGTCCGTAGGCCTGTTTGCCGCTCAGATGGGCTGAAGAATAGAAAATCTCACCCGGGCCGATTCCGGAAGAGGCGTGTCGGTTGACCTCCACCTCGCGGCATTGCTCACCCCACGCTTCCGCTCCGGCAGGAAGAGCAAGCACCTTCTGACTCGGATAACAATGGCGTCCGAAATAGAGAGCCACGTCGGCCCACCAGCGCGCTATAGGCTCATAAGGATTGGTGGCATGGTCGCAGGCCCAGTAAATCTGCGGCGACACATAGTCGACACTGCCGTCGGCAAGCCACCGAACCGGGTCGCAGAAAATGCGGTCGTACATCCAGTCTTTGCCAACCTCCGGCGCCCGCAGCCCATAAGGCTCGGTAGCGGCGCCGTTGCCTCCGCCCACGCCGGCCGGAGCTACGCCGAAGCGCACCCAAGGGCGCTCTTTCCTTACCATCTCCGAAACTTCGGCAATCGTGCGCGCCACATTGTCGCGACGCCAGTCTGCCTGACTCATAGAGGGTTCTCCCCCACCCTCGGGCGTGGTCTGCTCTATCCATTCGGAATAATCGTATCCGTCGCCGAGGGGCAGACGGTCGGGATAGAAATAGTCGTCGAAAACAAGTCCGTCGACATCGTAATCCGTGATGATTTCCCGACATACATCCACAATATGGCGCCGCGCCTCGGGATTGCCCGGATCAAGAATCGAAGTCCATTTCGTCTTAGTGGTATAGGCGTTCGTACGCTTGCCTTTCTTCCCTTTGCCACGCGCAGCCGTCTTTATTTTTTCTGTCTGTCCATAGGCGATTACCCATCCCTTACCTACGGGATCGAATACCGCCCGACCGGAGGCCGCCCTGACGGCTGCGGGAGCCGCGCCATTAGCAAGCCGGAAAGGATTAACCCAGGCATGCAACTCCATTCCGCGCGCATGAGCCTCGGCGACGGCAAACTCCAGCGGATTCCATCCTTTGGCGGGTGCCGCACCGCGCGCTCCTGTAAGCCACTGGCTCCATGGTTCGAACTTCGAGGGATATAGCGCGTCGGACATCGACCGCACCTGAAACATCACGGCGTTGATACCCGAAGCCTGAAGCACGTCGAGGATTTTGCGCAGCTCACGTCGCTGCTCTTCGGCCACTGCGGCGGTGGCCCCTTGCTTCGAGGGCCAGTCGATGCCATAGACTGTTGCAAGCCATGCACCGCGCATCTCATGCTTGGGAGCTTCGGAGCCCTCGGATGGGTTAAATGAAAAGTCGGCACCGTTGCCGTGGAAAACCACGGCAACGGTTGCCAGAACGTTTATCAGGAATCTGAGTGAAAGTCTCAATGTAATCTGTAGGGTTGTTATCTGTATAATTGACGGTTACACGGCGGAAGCAATGAAGGAACGATGGAACTGCACAGCTTATTGTGGAGCCACCTCCACAACAGCACCTCCGGAATGAGCCGCTATGGCCGGCCGATACTGACTCTGAGCCTGCGCCACACCCGAGGCGAACGTGCCCTCCTGGGTAGCGAACAATTCATAGGCGAGAACGTAGACGCCACGAGGCAGCCGGGAGATAAAGAGATTTGTGGCCGAATCGCGGTTCTCGCGGTAGAAGCAGAGGTTTTCGCTCCACACTGGTGTCGGCAGCTGCTCTACCGGCTCGAACGTTGCCGCGCGCGCATCGGAAATCACCACATAGTCCATGTCGGCATCGGCGCGGACTGTGAGCGTAACTCTCACGCGGTCTCCACGGTTGAAGCGGTCGGAAGCAATCCAGTGCCCATCGCGCATCACGGCCAATTGCTTGGTTATACTGAGGTCGGTGCAACCGACGGCCATGATGGAATCCATGGGGAGACGACGCATCGAAACCACAGCACCTACCGAAGGATAATTGGCCTGGCGGTCGATTGTCAGTTCGGTTTCACGGATAACAAGCGATGTTATAGGCTCGATAAACGACCCGGTGTAAGATTCGGAATTTTCCGGTTCGACGAGCGTGTCGCCGATATGGATGGCCGTCTGGCGAGGAGTAACAGTCCATTCCGAGCCCGACGCAAGAATTGAAGCGATTACCTGCGAAGTAATTATGTTGTTGCCCCAGTCGGTGTTCATCTTTTCAAGCACGAGCCACTGGCGGATGGCGTCGACATCGGCGCAACCGGGCTCAATGGTGGCAAAAGCATCGAGAAGAATACCGGTGCAACCCACCTTGTCGAGCGAGAGAAACCATTCGTTTTCAAGCTGCTGCCACCACATTCCGCGCTCAGGGGTGCGGGTGGCATACTGGCGGAGCGACTCAAGGATTCTACGGGCCGAGGCATGATACCCGTTGGCGTTGAGAATCAAAGCGTCAGCTCCTTTAAGCACCACCGAATGGTCAGACCATCCCGAGAGAATGCGGTTCACCTGCGCGCGAATTACCTTTGCGGCTGCCGACGACGGATTCACATCCGTCCACAGCGAGCGCAGATAGGCATATTCCGTAAAATCCTGTTTGGGGCTCTCGGCGTAGGCTTTTACAGCCTGTCGGTCAGTCCACCGGATTGCCGATTCCGCCATCTGGCTGAGTTTATCGTCGGCCGGAAGCATCTGCAGACGGTTGAGCGACCCGAGCATATCGAGAATCATGTCTGTGGCCCATCGGGAGGCCTCCGGATAGCGGGGTGTCCAGCACCATGCGCCCTCGGAAGTAAAGCAGCGGCCAAGGCGGTCGATAGCGTCCGCGATAACGGCCGAAGTATTCTTATTGTCCAGGAGAAGTACAAGGCGCTGCATTCTCTGCGTCTGCGAGAGCGCCTGACCTACCCAGGGAGTATCGTTGAGAAGGATGGCCTTCAACTGATCGTTTTTCTCAAGCTGGCTTACAAGTGCGGAATCGTTTGGATTGGTGCTCCAGCGGCGGAGTGCGCGGGCAATCTCCGGATAACGCTTCATCAACCCGTCGGCCACAGCGGCCGAGAAGAGCGATGCGGCAGCTTCGATCGAGGAGTCTATATCGTTGGTGCGCAGTCCGGGGAGGGCGCTGACCACCGTCCAGACCGGATTCTCGGTAAAATCGAGATAGGCACGCCCTTGGGGTCCGACACCGGCAATCGTCATGGAGAAATGCTCCTGGCCGGGAGCGAGATAGAACATCTGCGACTCCACTACATCCTGATCGGAGGGAAGCACGGGCACGAGCGTCTGCTCGCCGTCGGAATAGAGCCCGGAAACAGAGCGCACGCGACATACAAGGCCATTGACTCCGACGGGAACCTCAAAGGGCAATGCGACTACGCCGCGCGAGCCGGCCTCAATTACCGTGGAAACAGTGGTTTCGGTCAGCACCGTATTGTCGGCCGCATTGAGAATCTGAATCTCGGAGTCGGCTGTGAGAGTGGAGTCGGAGGCGTTCATTACCGACGCAAGGAGCACAACGCGGTCGGCCGTACGGAGGAAGCGCGGAGCGTTGAGCGACACCATCAGCGGACGAGATGCCACTACCTCTGCGTCGGCAGTTGCCGAGAGGAGCGACGCGTTGTAGGCCAGAGCGCGGATTATCCACGTGGTGTTGGCGTCGGGAACAGTATATTCCACTTTCAGAGAACCGTCGGCGTCGGTGGCGAGCATCGGACGGAAAAATGCAAGCGGTATCTCCGAAGGGCGGTAGCTGACTTCGGGCGTCTTTTCCTCCGTCGTAGTGCCGGAACCTTTTTCAGTTTCAATTGATGCGCCGGCATCAGCCGAAGCGTATTGTTTGGACTCCTGCACAGATTCAACCGCAACTTCGTCGGCCGCCTCCTCAACCGCATCCATCATAGGAGCTTTGGCGCCCATAGTAACGGCGGCTCTTGCTCCACGAATCATGAGGTTTTTAAACCGACGCATCATAAACGAACGGCCGTACATATTGAAGGCGGGCGACTGCATATCGGCGGTCTCCAGATAAGTGTAAGCCTGAGCTGCGCCCGAGGATTCGCGTCCGAACGAGAGCCCGTCGACGTTAAGTCCGCGGAAATAGGCCGAGGGTACGTTAAATGTCAATGCATTGGGAGCAAGTATGTCGATGGCGCGGTTTGTCATATCGAGCATCACAGCACTTCGCGGGTCGGCTCCGTCGACACCCTTCACACGCAGTGTGATCGTCTCATTGCCAAGAGGGAGCACTTTATTGCGGAAGGTCTCGAACGTAATCTGCAGTTTCTCCTTCGATTTATAGGGATATACCGTAAGCGATACGGAAGCTGATTCGCCGTTCCTGACCGAACGGAGATATATACGATAGGTTTTCTCGGAATCGGGCATGCGGAAGCTGAATGTCTGCTGACCTGCCACATTCCGGAGCCAACGCTTCTCTATAAGTCCGCCGTCGGAATCGCTTATGGCGGCCAAAACGTTGGCATTACCGCCACCTATAGCAAAGCGGAAAGAGACATTTCCATCGGAATCGGCGGTAACGTTCTCTGTCGGGAGCCACAGCAGTTCGGCTACAGGCGATTCCGACTCTGTAGATTTATAGACTACAAATGGAGAACTACATGCCATGTCGGCAACGGCGGCATCGTCGGGAGCGACCGTAATGACATAACGTCCCTGAGGAAGCGTTCCCAGAACATCGGTCAGCGATCCGTCGGACATAACAGCACCGGCGGCGACCTCTTTCCCCTCGCTTGCATCTTCATCTTCAAGACGATATACCTTATAATGCGAGGGCTTCCGGTCGGAGCGGCCGTTAAAGTCGAGCATTGTTACCTCGGCTTTCGATATTCCGACGGTGAACACCTCGGGAATAGCGATCTGAATCACATCGGGTTTTCCCATATTAAAGCCGGTAGAGGCCTGACGCGTCTCGCCGTCGGGAGAGCTGACAGTGACGTCGGCAAGGAAGTATCCCGAAGGTGCGGGACTCGAAGCTATCGCATCGGCCGGAATTTCAAGACAGAACCGCCCGGTGGCGTCCGTCTTCCCCTTGGCCTCGTAGAATACGGGCGACGTGGCGCTCCAGAACCAGAATCCGGTGCGCACCTTCACGGTTGCCGAAACATTGGAATCGCCTACAGGGAATCCGGCAAAGGTGGTGGCAGTGCCATAAACGCGTGCCGCGTCGGTTGGCGTGGCAGGGCGAATCACGGAGTCGATTGAAACAGTGAAAGTAGGCAGTTTATAGTCGCTGACCATCACTCCGCGCCATCCTATATAAGTGTCGCCGATACGTGCGCGGAGGCCAAAATGACCCGTCACACCCGTAGAGGGGAGCTTGAACGAACCGCAGACGCGCCCCCAGCCATCAGTGGTCAGTGTCTGTGTGTCTGCTTTCTGCCCGTTTGCATCGTAAAGTTCGACGGTAAGACTTCTGGCGGATGCGAGTCGACTTTTGCCATTACCTTTTTTCACAGTGAGTATAGCTGAGAAATCGACCGTATCACCGGGGCGATAAAGAGCGAGATCTGTCTGGAATTCAGCCTGATACGTTGTGGATGTATCGCGTATTCCGAACGGATAGACGCTGAACCTGGTGCCGAACCGGTCGTCGCCTTTTGAGGCGCCAATATTGCCGTGGAGGTCGGAGGCAAACGAGAGGAAACCATCAGCGTCGGTCGTGCCTTTCATGACTGTCGGCGCGGAATTGCGTCGCCAGGGATAGAGTGTTAGCGTCGCCCCCTCGAGAGAAGCACCCGAAAGGAAATCGACCACGGTAGCAGTGCAGCCATCCGTATGTCCGAATGCTCCGGCAGCGATATCCGAGCAGACAACGGTGGCGTAAGTACGTCCCCGAGGCGATTCCATCCTCTTGAATTCGGGCACAATAATATATCGGCCGAATTCCGGAAGCGTAATCTCCGCAGTCTGAGTCGAGGCGAAAGGTATTGTGCCCTCGGCTTCAACCGTATATGTGGCCACTGGATTTCCTGCGGGAATGCGTTGCCATTGGTCGGCAGCAGCAGTATTAGGAAGCCGGTAAAGTTCGATGGTGGCGGAATTTACGTTGCGCATCCTGACGCTTACCTTTGTCGGATGCCCTTTAGCCATCTGGGAGGGGTAATCCACTTCGACATTTCCCCGCGAAAGGTCGGCGATACGGTTTTTAACCGCATTGATATTGAAATATTCGGGTGCAGACGCAAGAAAGGAGGTGAAAATATCGTAGAGCTCCTTGCGGGAGTCGTTTCCGGCTACGTCGGCGGCAGGGAAGAGCAGTTCGATTGCATAATCGGATTGCGAACAACTGCGGAATGCCGTCATCCAGGCATCGTAATCGAATGTTTCGGGCTTGCGCAAGAAAGCGGGCAACATATTATCCTGACTATCTGCGCGAAACACATGCGGCAGGACAAACGAAAGCATCTCGCGGCGCTCATGGATTCCCGGGGCGGCAAGTTCGCGGCCCAGAATCATACTGCGGTACAAGCCGAGAATACGTCCGGTGGGATTGGATTCCGAAACGGGATAAAGCGATTGGTCGAGCGGATCGGATGCCAGCGACGCAGATAGCGTACGGCCATAATCTACAAACGGCTGAAGGCAGTCGATGGCCCGCGTAGCCACGAAATCGTAAAGTGTGGGATAGAACGTGGTGGAAGTGCGATCGTAGTCGATGCAGGCCGCATATTCGCTGATCGGGGTGGAAATGAGCGCGTCGCGGTCGGCAACAGCTTCACCGATAAGTTGCGAGATACGGTCGAGAAATATCTGTCGGTTCCAAAGCGTGTAGTCTTCAGACTGATAATCAGTTTCGGCTACCGCGCGCTGGCGATAGCGATAACTGTCGGCCTGATATATTTCTGTGTATATACGGGCCTCAAGCAGCCGAAGCATGGCGCGCGCATCGGCGGGGATTCCCGGCTTTTCCGCCGTAGTGCGCACCATAGCGAGCACTTCCGGCAGAGAGTCGGAGGAGACGGCTCCCTTTGCCAGCCCCATGCGTATCAATGAATTGACAATCATAGGGCCATCGGATGCTTCGACGGCATGTTTCAAATCCTTCTTAGCCGATGCCTCAACTTTAAGCGGAAACGCAAAATCCGGAGCAGTCCCCTTACGGGCAGCCTGCATTGAATGGGAAAACAATGCGGCGATAAGAGCCGCAAGAACCAGACGGATAGCTGACATACCGTATTTCATATGCTGTATATATTAGATGTATATGTCCGGAAAAACCCTTAGCAAAACGGCAAGGAGTGGAACCGAGTCCTTCCTTGCCGTTTCGGATTCTCAAACATAAGGTGTTCGAAGCCGGAATTTAAATTACTAATGTTCTATTATTCTATAGGATAACGAGTCGGAGGCGAAGCTGCTGCTACGATGCTCACCTCCAATGCGGAAATTATTTGCCGTCGACACGCGAACGGCGAAGCCGGTTGTGCTGGCGCATCATCTCAAGGGAGAACTTCCGCTCTACGCCCTTGAGTTTAAACAGCTGTTTGCGGGTAAGTATATCCTTGAATTTAAGCATATACGCTTTTTCCACTTCCGCCTGCTGCACCTTGGCGTCGAACATTGCCTCGGTAGCCTTCTCGTATTCGAGATCAGTGACATCAGATGCGTCAGTGAGCCTCTGCTCCATAGCGCGGGCCTCCCGGTCAATCCGGTCGGTCTGCTCGGTCATCTCGTCGTAAAGTTGAAAGAATTTGGTCTGCTGCTGGGCATTGAGGTCAAGTTCTTTCGTGAAATATGTACGTTTGTACTGGTTGATCTGATCCATCCATTGCTCGCGGGCCTGCTTCTGGGCCATGGCGCACTGAACGGCCATGGAGGCCACAGCGGCAACAATGAGCAATATACGGCGGAGTTTCATAGTCGGTTATGTTGTTTGTTGGGTTGGCTTAAAGTGAGTGGACGGCCTGCGGTGACTACTCGCCGGAAAGCTCTTCCTCGAGGAAAAGCGAATCTACCGGAATCATGTCGTCGACAGAGATACTGTCGGAATACATCTGATCGAGAAGCTCGCGCTGGCTGACGTCGTCGATTATGTAGTCGTAAACAAAATTTTCATCGCTGAGAGCATCCGTAAGTATATGGTTGCGGTCGATTGAAAGATCCACGCCTCCGGATGTCATCATGGTGAACATCTTGAGCATACACCATATTCCGGCAAACATGGCGGCCATATATACATACGCGCGCACGCGTTGCCAAGTAGTTTTCGTCGGCTCAAGGCGCCGCGCCTCCTCGGCTTCGGGCCGATACGGCAGCTTCTGCTCCATGTCGGCAGCGAAACGCTCGAAAAAGCCGTCGGGCACGGTCATGCCGTCCTTATGGTCCAAGCGGGCGAATATGTCGGATTTCTTTTCGTTCATTTCTTTCTGGAAGCGGTTTTCATTTACTATGACTACGGGCGCCATAGAAGGTTTAAGACTGTGGAAATATTTTTCACCATTTATTCGGCCCTATGTTTCCCGGTCTTTGAAATATGATTCTATCTTTTTGACCGCCAAATGATAGGAGGCCTTGAGCGCGCCGACCGAAGTGCCGAGTATCTCGCTCATCCTCTCATATTTCATTTCGTCGAAATATTTCATGTTGAATACCATCCGCTGCTTTTCAGGGAGAGTGGCAATGGCTTTGCGGAGCTCTTTGGCAAGTTCGTCGCCATCTACCCATTGGTCGGCCTCGATAAGGTTGGCAAGATGGGATTCCTCATCGTCGATACTGATATTGAGCCGCTTGCGTTCCTTGGCAAGGAAAGTGATGCTTTCGTTAATGGCTATCTTATAGAGCCATGTGGAAAGCTTGGCCTCCCCACGGAAATTTTCAATCGACTGCCATGCCTTCATAAAGGTATTCTGAAGAATGTCGGCTGCATCGTCGTGGTTTTCCACCATTCTACGAATCTGCCAGTAAAGCGGTTCGGAATATGTGCGCATCACCTCGTTGAAGGCCGCACGGCAGGAGTCGGGCGTCCGCAGGCGCTCGATCAATGCCGGATCTTCGTGTGGTATCTCTTTTCCCATGTGAGGCGATGCTTTGAGGTTGGAGGAATCGTTTCAGCAAATTTACGCAAAACATCGGAATTTATCAAATCGCACACTCCTTCCGCGCCAAGCGGTTATTGAGCTGAAGCAAGCAGCCCGTTCACATCCCTATACATCAAGGCATTAGGAATTGAGTGTAATTTTAACACCCAACCATGCTAAAAAACATACTGAAATTTTTGCACATAAATCAAAAGGGTGCTAACTTTACACCCAAAACAAATATACAGCCTCGTCCGGCCCTACCGGAGTGAGGCTCGCGCTCCGTCGGCCGGGCGCTACAACCATCTTATTCACGACACATTAGCTTGTAAACCAACCATGAAAAATCTGTCGATGCTGCCGTTGGCAGCTTTCCTGACAATCGCAACAGCCTCGTGCGGCTCCAAAAGCCAGGACACGGAACTCACCGCCTCCGGACTCAATCCGGAAAACTTCAAAGCCGTTGTCAACGGCGATTCCACCGACCTCTACATTCTCAAAAATGCCGCCGGCATGGAAGCCTGCATCACCAACTACGGCGGCCGCGTAGTCTCACTCGCCGTTCCCGACCGCGAAGGGACGCTTCGCGACGTTGTGCTCGGATTCGACAGCGTTCAGGCTTACTTCCCCGAAAACAACCTCAGCGACTTCGGCGCAGCAATCGGCCGTTACGCCAACCGTATCAAGAACGGCCAGATAGTGATTGACGCCGACACATTCCAGCTTCCCCAAAACAACTTCGGCCACTGCTTGCACGGCGGAACCGACATGGGTACGCTCGGATGGCAATACCGGGTCTACAAGGCCTCACAGCCCAACGACTCCACGCTCGTGCTCACCATCAAGGACGCTGACGGCAACAACGGCTTCCCCGGCGAGGTCGACGCCACCGTGACATACACGCTCACGGCCGACAACGCCCTCGATATCGCCTACTCGGCAACCACCTCGAAACCGACCGTAATCAATCTGACCAACCACTCCTATTTCAACCTCGGCGGTAACCCCTCGGCCGACGTCCTCTCCGACGTTATGACCGTCAATGCCGACGCCTTCACTCCTGTGGACTCCACATTCATGACAACCGGCGAAATCGCAACAGTCGAGGGCACTCCATTCGACTTCCGTACCGCCAAGCCAATCGGACAGGACATCGCCGCCGACAACGAGCAGATCCACAACGCCAACGGCTACGACCACAACTGGGTGCTCAACACCGCAGGCGACGACTCGCAGGTGGCCGTATCGCTCGTCTCTCCGGCATCCGGCATCAAGCTTGAGGTGCTCACCGACGAACCCGGCATCCAGATTTACACCGGCAACTTCCTCGACGGTACCGTAACAGGCAAAAACGCAACCGTCTACAACCAGCGCGTCGGCATCTGTCTGGAAACCCAGCATTACCCCGACAGCCCCAACAAGCCCCAGTGGCCTTCGGTAGTTCTCCGTCCGGGCGAGACCTATACTTCTCACTGCGTCTACCGTTTTTCGGTCGACAAATAACCCCGGGCATACAAAGCTCCGCCTCCCTACTACAGACAACCTATCTTATCACACCCCCTTTAACCTAAAACTAACCCATGCAATTACTCGACTGGATTGTAATCGCCCTATTCTTTGTTGCCCTGGTCGGCATCATATGGTGGGTGGTTCGTCAAAAGCAGAACAACGCCGCCGACTACTTCCTCGGCGGTAAGGACGCCACATGGATTGCCATCGGCGCATCCATCTTCGCATCGAACATCGGTTCGGAGCACCTCATCGGCCTGGCCGGCTCCGGCGCGGCTTCGGGCATGGCAATGGCCCACTGGGAAATCCAGGGCTGGATGATTCTCATTCTCGGCTGGGTATTCGTGCCCTTCTACTCACGCTCGATGGTCTACACGATGCCTGAATTCCTCGAACGACGCTACAACTCGGCTTCGCGCACCATCCTGTCGCTTATTTCGCTGATTAGCTATGTGCTCACCAAAGTTGCCGTTACGGTTTATGCCGGCGGCCTCGTATTCCAGCAGGTGTTCGGCATCGACACCCTTTGGGGAATCGACTTCTTCTGGATCGCTGCCATCGGCCTGGTGCTAATCACGGCTCTCTATACCATCTTCGGCGGCATGAAATCAGTACTTTACACATCGGTACTCCAGACCCCCATCCTGCTGCTGGGCTCGCTCATCATACTGGTGCTCGGCCTTAAGGAACTTGGCGGGTGGGACCAGATGATGTCCATCTGCTCGCAGGTGAAAGTCAACGAATACGGCGACACGATGACCAACCTTATCCGTGACAACCGCGACGCACAGTTCCCCTGGCTCGGCGCCCTTATCGGCTCGGCCGTAATCGGCTTCTGGTACTGGTGTACCGACCAGTTTATCGTACAGCGTGTGCTTTCGGGCAAGAACGAACGCGAGTCGCGCCGCGGTACCATATTCGGCGCCTACCTGAAGCTCCTCCCCGTATTCCTCTTCCTCATCCCCGGCATGATTGCCTTCGCCCTCCACCAGCAGAGCGGCAGCTTCCTGCCCCTTCTGGCAAACGGCAACCTCAACACCGACGCCGCATTCCCCACACTTGTGGCAAAACTGCTCCCCGCCGGTGTGAAAGGTCTCATCGTCTGCGGTATCCTGGCCGCCCTGATGAGTTCGCTAGCATCGCTCTTCAACTCGTCGGCAGCCCTCTTCACCATCGACTTCTACCAGCGTTACCGTCCCAACACAGATCCCAAGAAACTGGTGCGCATCGGGCAGGCGGCCACCGTCGTAATCGTGGCTCTCGGTATCCTCTGGATTCCCATCATGCGCTCAATCGGCGACGTGCTTTACCTCTATCTCCAGGATGTGCAGTCGGTGCTTGCTCCGGGTATCGCCGCAGCCTTCCTGATGGGTATTTGCTGGAAACGCACTTCGGCCCAGGGCGGTATGTGGGCTCTTATTTCCGGCCTCGTAATCGGCCTGTGCCGTCTTGGCGCCAAAATCTACTACAGCAACGCAGGCGTGGTGCCTGGCGGCGACACATCCAACTGGTTCCAGTATCTGTTCTACGACTGCAACTGGCTCTTCTTCTGCGGCTGGATGCTCGTGTTCTGCCTCGTGGTAGCCATCGTGGTATCGCTCTTTACCCAGAAACCCGACGAAGCCAAAATCCAGGGTCTGGTATTCGGCACCTCCACAGCCGAGCAGCGTGCCGCAACCCGCGCCAGCTGGAATCACTGGGATATCATCCACACCGTGATTATACTTGGCATAACAGTGGCCTTCTATATCTATTTCTGGTAAAAAAAACGAACGCAAGCCGCCGGCGGAGTATATCGCCGGCAGCTTGCACACATATATAGATAAGAAGTCAAAATTACACAACGCAATCTACAGTAATATGACCCAGTGCTATTCGCAATACGACCGACATTATGTAGCAGTCGATTGCATTATTTTCGGAATAACCAACGGACGCCTTTCGCTGCTGCTTACAAAGCGTAAATTCGAGCCAGAAATGGGTAAGTGGTCGCTTATGGGAGGTTTCGTCGGACACGATGAAAGCATCGACGACGCCGCCAAGCGCGTGCTCACCGAACTCACCGGACTATCCAACGTCTACATGGAGCAAGTGGGTGCTTTCGGCGAAGTGGAGCGAGACCCGGGCGAACGAGTGGTATCGATAGCCTACAGCGCACTGATAAATATCACTGAAGATGTCCTTGCCTCGACTCAATACCACAACGGATGCTGGGTGCCGGTCAACGAACTCCCTCCCCTCGGATTCGACCATCCGAAGATGATAGCCAAAGCACGCCGCATGATGAAACTAAACTTCACCACAGCGCCGGTGGCCTTCAATCTGCTTCCGGAATACTTCACCCTCTCTCAGCTGCAGGGCCTCTATGAGACAGTTCTCGACGAGGAAATCGACAAACGCAATTTCCGCAAACGCGTCAGCGAGCTGCCTTGTATCGTCCCGACCGAGAAAATCGACAAAACCTGCTCCCGGCGCGGAGCACGTCTGCACCGCTACGATGCCGAAGCCTACAGCGATAATCCCAAGTTCAAAATCTGACGGCAACTGAACCATCTTCCATCAGCCATAAACACATCAACTCTCATCCTGCCTATCTGCATATGTTAGAAGAACTCAAGAAAAAAGTATATGAGGCCAACATGGATCTCGTTCGCCATGGTCTCGTGATATTCACCTGGGGCAACGTCAGCGGCATCGACCGCGAGCGCGGCCTCGTGGTAATAAAACCCTCGGGGGTAGACTACGATACAATGACTCCCGACGACATGGTGGTAGTCGACCTCCACACCGGCGAGGTGGTGGAAGGCTCGCTGCGCCCCTCGTCCGACACGCCCACCCACCTCGTGCTCTACCGCGCATGGCCCGAAATCGGGGGCGTGGTCCACACCCACTCCACCTACGCCACCGCATGGGCTCAGGCCGGCATCGACCTTCCCAACATCGGCACCACCCACGCCGACTACTTCCACAACGCAATCCCCTGCACGGCCGACATGACCGAAGCCGAGGTTAAAGGCCAGTATGAACTCGAGACGGGCAACGTGATTGTAAACCGCTTCCGTCTCGGCGCAATCAACCCGGTCCACACCCCCGGCGTCCTCGTCAAGAACCACGGCCCCTTCTCCTGGGGCAAAGATCCGCACGAGGCCGTTCACAACGCCGTGGTTATGGAGCAGGTGGCAAAAATGGCATTCGTGGCCTACAGCGTCAACCCGCGCCTTACGATGAATCCGCTTCTGGTCGAGAAGCACTTCTCGCGCAAGCATGGTCCCAATGCCTACTACGGCCAGAAGAAATAACCCACACCTCTCTGGCCACTACTCAAAATTTCTGAAAATCAAACAACACAAAACATACCCGCAATGAACGCATACGAAAACATGGAAATCTGGTGGATTACCGGTGCCCAACTCCTTTACGGCGGCGACGCCGTGGTTCAAGTCGACTCCCACTCGAAGCAGATGGTCGACGGTCTCAACAACTCCGGCAATCTCCCTGTAAAAGTAGTATATAAAGGTACCGCCAACTCCTCGCGCGAAGTGCTCGACCTGATGAAGGCTGCCAATAACTCCGACAAATGCGTCGGCGTAATCACATGGATGCACACCTTCTCTCCCGCCAAGATGTGGATTCACGGCCTCCAGCAACTCCACAAGCCAATCCTCCACTTCCATACCCAGTTCAACGCCGAAATTCCCTGGGACGAAATCGACATGGACTTCATGAACCTCAACCAGAGCGCCCACGGCGACCGCGAGTTCGGCCACATCATGAGCCGCATGCGTCTGCGCCGCAAGGTGGTTGTAGGCCACTGGACAGACCCCGACACCCAGAAGAAAATCGCCGTATGGGAACGTGTCTGCGCAGCCTGGGCTGATTCGCAGGACATGCTCATCCTCCGCTTCGGCGACCAGATGAACAACGTAGCCGTTACCGACGGCGATAAAGTGGAAGCAGAGCAGCGTCTGGGCTACCACGTTGACTACTGCCCCGTGAGCGAGCTTATGGAGTATTTCAAAAAGGTTGCCGATGCCGATGTCGACGCCCTTGTAGCCGAATACTTCCGCCTCTATGCCCACGACGCAAAACTTGAGGACAAGGCTACCGAAGAATACCGCAAGGTATGGAACGCCGCCAAAGCCGAACTCGCCATCCGCGCCATCCTCAAGGCCTACGGCGCCAAAGGCTTCACCACCAACTTCTGCGACCTCGGCACCGATAATATCGACGACCCCAAATTCGTAGGTTTCGACCAGATTCCCGGCCTCGCTTCGCAGCGCCTCATGGCCGAAGGCTATGGCTTCGGCGCCGAAGGCGACTGGAAGTCGGCTGCCCTCTATCGCACCGTATGGTTCATGAGCCAGGGGCTGCCCAAAGGGTGCTCTTTCCTCGAGGACTACACCCTCAACTTCAACGGCAAGGACAGCTCCATCCTCCAGGCCCACATGCTTGAGGTCTGCCCGCTCATCGCAGCCGAGCGTCCGCGCCTCGAAGTTCACTTCCTCGGAATCGGTATCCGCAAGAGCCTCACGGCACGCCTCGTGTTCACAGCCAAGCCCGACAACGGCGTTACAGCCACCATTGTAGACCTCGGCAACCGCTTCCGCCTCATCGTCAACGACGTGAAGTGCATCGAGCCCAAACCCATGCCCAAACTCCCTGTGGCATCTGCCCTCTGGATTCCCCAGCCCGATTTCGTCACTGGGGCCGGCGCCTGGATTCTCGCCGGAGGAACACACCACTCCTGCTTCAGCTACGATCTCACAGAGGAATACTGGGAGGACTACGCCGAAATCGCCGGTATCGAGATGCTCCACATCAACGCCAACACCACCATCGCCGACTTCAAGAACACGATGCGCTGGAACGAGGTGTACTACATGCTCAACAAGGCCCTCAACTAATTCCCGCCTAACGCTATGGACGCAAAACAGACCATAACCGAAGGGCGTGCCATCCTCGGCATCGAGTTCGGCTCGACCCGAATCAAGGCCGTGCTGATTGATGCCGACAACAAGCCCATCGCCCAGGGAAGCCACGAGTGGGAAAACCAACTCGTCGACGGACTCTGGACCTACAGCATCGAAGCTATATGGTACGGCCTGCAGGACTGCTACGCCAACCTCCGCGCCAACGTACGCGAACTCTACGACGTAGAAATCGAGCAGCTTGCCGCCATCGGTGTGAGCGCCATGATGCACGGCTATATGCCCTTCAACGCCAAAGGCGAGATTCTCGTGCCGTTCCGCACCTGGCGCAATACCAACACCGGCAAAGCGGCCGCAGAACTCAGCGAGCTATTCGTCTACAACATCCCCCTGCGCTGGAGCATCAGCCATCTCTATCAGGCTATCCTCAACGGCGAGAAGCATGTGGGCGAAATCGACTTCCTCACCACGCTTGCCGGCTACATCCACTGGCAGCTCACCGGCGAGAAAGTGCTCGGCGTAGGCGACGCCTCGGGTATGATTCCCGTAGATCCGGCCACGAAGCAGTACGACGCCACGATGGTAGCCAAGTTCGACGAACTCGTCGCCCCGCGCGGCTTCGGCTGGAAGCTTGAGGATATCCTCCCGAAAGTACTCCTGGCCGGTCAGAATGCCGGGTGCCTCACCGAAGAGGGCGCACGTCGTCTCGACGTAAGCGGCCATCTCCGCGCCGGTGCCCCGCTCTGCCCGCCCGAGGGCGACGCCGGGACTGGCATGGTAGCAACCAACGCAGTGCTGCAGCGCACAGGCAACGTATCCGCAGGAACCTCATCGTTCTCCATGATTGTGCTCGAAAAGCCGCTCTCGAAGCCCTACGAGGTAATCGATATGGTTACCACTCCCGACGGCTCGCTCGTGGCCATGGTTCACTGCAACAACTGCACTTCCGACCTCAACGCGTGGGTCAACCTTTTCCGCGAGTTCCAGGAGCTGCTCGGCCTCCCCGTCGATATGGGCAAAGTGTTCGGCACGCTCTATAATAACGCTCTCAAAGGCGATCCCGACTGCGGCGGTCTGCTGAGCTACAACTACATCTCGGGCGAACCCGTCACCGGCCTTGCCGAAGGACGTCCGCTCTTCGTACGCTCGGCCGGCGACAAGTTCAACCTCGCCAACTTTATGCGCGCCAATCTCTATGCGGCCGTAGGAGTGCTCAAAATCGGCAACGACATCCTATTCAAGGAGGAAAAGGTCGAAGTCGACCGCATCACCGGTCACGGCGGACTTTTCAAGACTCCCGGCGTAGGTCAGCGTATCCTCGCTGCCGCACTCAACTCCCCCATCTCCGTAATGGAGACTGCCGGCGAAGGCGGCGCATGGGGCATTGCCCTGCTCGGCTCCTACCTGATTAACAACGCCAAGGGTCAAAGCCTCGCAGCATTCCTCAACGAAAGCGTATTCCAAGGCAACGAAGGTGTGGAAATCGCTCCCGACCCCGCAGATGTAGCAGGATTCGACGAATATATCAAATCCTACACCCGCGGTCTCGCCATCGAGCACGCCGCCGTCGAAGCCAAATCCTGACATTGAAGTCACTAACAAACAATTCCGGGCGACGGGTTCCTAATCAACCCGCCGCCCGGTTTCTTTTCCTGGTATATTCCAGTGTGCTACTCGGTGCTTTCTGCAAGCGCAGCCGATTGCTCCTGACGGCGAACGAGATGACGTATGGCGCGCCGGATGGTTTTCCATTTGGGGAAAATCGCCCATGGACGCACGGGGCTGTAGCTTACAAGTATCACCATGAGCGATACCAGCGCCACCATCAGCAGCCAGCCGAATATCTCCTTCATCGAGACAACAAGCGCCTGCTTCTGAACCATACCGTAGAGTTCTCCGACACGGGTCATAGCCACGGAAACGGAGGTATCAGTGATTCCCGCACTCAGTAGGGCGGAATTCTTCGCCATTATGTGGCGCAGCAGTTCTCCGATCAGCGCGGGCCCGAACGTAGCGCCCATTACGGCGCCTGTGAATCCGTTGACCGTCAACGCCTGCGGAAACACCAGAAACGGCAAGCCGCTCTGAACAATTGACGTAAGGAAAACTATGGATATAACCACTGCAGCCGCACCTCTGAAAAATAGCGGAATGAAAAGCATCTCTTTCTCAACTCCGTAGTCAATCAGGAAATAGAAGTATGCCAGATATACAGCAGCGAGCGCAAAGCCTATTGCCGTCATGGTCTTATACCTCCACTTGCGCCGTGCGAACGTAAAATATGTGAAAGCACACCCTGCCACTATTCCGGCAAAAACATACCAGTTGAGGTCTATCAGGTTGGTCTCGTCGAAGCCCAGTATCTCGGCCGCATACGAATGCTCAAACACATGTTCTGTAGCAAGCAGCGTGAAAAACACGAGATATACCGCCGTGGCCCGCACTACATTTCTGTTGGTCAGTGCCCGGAAGGATACATATGGATGATGGAGGAACGTAGCACGCCAGAGGTTGATGGCAAGCAGGGCCAGACCAAGGAGCGCAGCCATGCGGATCTCAGCAGCATCCCACCAGTCGAAATAATTGCCGTAGACACATACAAAGGTGAAGCACATCATGAAGCCGCCCCACAGCAGCCCTCCTATCCAGTCGATGCCGAGCAGGGGGATGAACATGGGAGCACGAACGGGGCGCACAAGCAGCGTCACCGCAAGCATCATCAGCCCAAGCAGACCGATGATAAGCCAGTGCATATATTCCCATTGCGAGAAAAACGCGACATATACGGTAGTCAGTCCGCTCAGCTGGATGGCGCCGTCGACGAGAAGATATACATAGCAGAAAAATACAGACATATCGCGCACCGGGGTAAGCCAGAGCTGAATCGTCGAGTTGCAGGCGAATGTGGCCTGCATCCTGAACCATCCCGCTATGAAGCAGGTTAGCACAAGAACCGGAACTGACGTGGTATATGCGCACACCAGATTGGCAACGATAAGCACAGCACCCGAAGCGAGCAGCTGCGTGCGGTTGCTGAACCGGAATTTTATGCGGAACATCACAGCGAAGTTCACAGCCAATCCAATCAACGAGGCATATCCCGCCATAAGAATGTCTTCCTGCATCAGGGCAGTCGTCCCGACCATATCGGACGCGGCAGCGAGATATACACCCCCTGAAAACTGGATTATTACCACGAAGGCGATAAAAAGCCACGGCTTCAGCCTGCGCGGTATGAAACTGGGGACGTCCGGAATGTCGAACGGCCCCTGTGGAGCATGCCAGTCTGCCATATCAGTACTTTACCTCACACTCTACGTTCATTCCCGCACGCAGCCGACCAAGAGCCTTGGCGTCGTTGCGACCGGTGAATTCTATCCTTACAGGCACCCGCTGACGCACTTTCACGAAGTTTCCGGCGGAATTATCCTGCGGCAATATCGAAAGAGAGGCACCCGTGGCATTTGAGATAGAGCGGACCGCGCCGTGGAACACCACGTCTGGCACTGCATCCACCTTGATGTCGACCTCGCTTCCGGGTTCGATATGCTTCAGCTGGGTTTCCTTGTAGTTGGCCGTCACCCAGGTATCGGCCGTGTCGACTACGTCGAGCAGGGTCTGCCCGGGCTGCACTAACTGACCTGCCTGAATCTCCTTGCGCGAAGCAAAACCGTCGCACGGCGCAAGAATCACACAATACGAAAGGTTGAGTTCGGCCGTCTCGACCAGGGCGCGTGCCAGGTCAATTCCTGCGTCGCTCTGGGCAACGCGCTGGCGAGTCTCCGCCACCACGCTGGAAGTGGCGTTGCGCTGGCGCGCGAGCATCTCGTGGCGTGCGCGTTTGGCATCGTAATCGGTACGGGCGGCATCGTACTGCTGGCGCGTCACGGCATCCTGTTCGAGAAGTTTCTTGTATCGCTCGAAGTCGGTTGCGGCGAGTTCCATAAGCACTTTCGCCTCGGCAATCGAGGCATCGCTTACGGCCACGTTGGCCGAGGCGACTCCCACACTCCGGTCGGCCACTCCGCGGCCGGCACACGCGTTTGCGTAGTCGGCACGCGCCTGGGCCACGCGCAGACGCATATCGGCATCGTCGATCACTACCAGTGTGTCGCCCCTCTTCACCGGTTCGTACTCCTTGAAACGGATTTCTTTTATATAGCCCTGCACACGGCTGTTTACTGGCACAATCTGCTGCCGGACCTGGGCATTGTCGGTATACTCCACGCGTCCGAGATGAATGAACCGCGAGCCCACCCACACGGCGGCAAAAGCAATCACCGCAATCGTGACGGCATATGATATAAGTTTCTTTGTATGGTGTTTCATATTGTTCCTGATGTGAATAGAAGTTTATAATAGCAATAGATTATGTTGATGCGGGCATTCACAAGCCGTTGCTGTGCGTCCAGGCGCGAATTGGCGGCATCAATCATGTCGGTAATCAGCGCCATATCGGCCGAATATCGTGTAAAAACGGTGCGGTAGTTGCGCTCGGCAAGTTCCACGCTCTTCTGCTGGGTCTTTAGTTCCTCGTAGGCCTCCAGATAGCGTACATAGTCGGCGTGCACCTGCAGACTTACGTTTTCGCCGGCAGCATCGACGCGCTCGGTGGCCGTACGTACGGCCGCACGGCTCTTGCTCAGCGACTTGTTGCTCTTGAAAAGCGAGGAAAGATTGTAACTTACCCCTACTCCCACATACCAGTAGCTGAGATTGCGGTTTATGGGGGGAACCTCCACGAGTATCGGACCGTCGATTGTCCAAGCGGCCTTTATGCCGATTTTAGGCAGATATTCGCTTTTCACCAGTTTCTCCGCGCTCCGGCTGATGTCGGCGCCGATACGCGCGAGTTTGAGCGAGGGAGAATTCACCAGGGCTTCCTGCTTCCACCATCCTTCGCCGGCTGAGGGTAGCGCCCGCGCCAGTATCGTAGTGTCGGGGGCGATTTCGGTATCGTCGGGGAGGCCTGCGGTCACCACAAGATTGCGGTTGAGGATTTTCAGAGTGTTGTCGATTTTCACGAGCTGAAGCTCGAGATTGCTCACCAGAAGTTCATAGCGCGTTATGTCGTTGTAAAGCGCAACACCCTGCTCATGCCTGGCATGCATCTCGTCGAGCACTTTTCGGGCGTGAGCGATATTCTGCTCCACAACGCCCCGGAGGTTAGTATACTTGTATAAGTCGAAATAAAACCCAGCCAGCCGGAACCGGATGTTGTCGCGCTGCTGTTCGGTTGTGAAGCGGGCTGCCGAAGACTTCAGTTTAGCCATCTCGATGCCGGCCGTTATTGCGCCGCCGGTGTATAACGGCTGTTCCACCCCGAGCCCTACGCCGTTGCCGAGGTGCGGGATAGGAGCTTTCTGATAATCCGAAAAATTGCGATCGGTAGTGAATCCATCGCCGATATAACTCAGCGAAAGGTTGGCGGAAATATCGGGAAGCCATTTGCTGCGTGCCACGTACACGCCTCGGTCTGCCTCCTCCTCGGCCGTGAACCATGGCCGGAGCTGAGCGCTGTTGGTTTCTGCCGTCTGAAATAGCTCCTCCAGAGTCATTGTCTGTACAGCCTCGGCATACGCACATGCTCCACCGCTCAACAAGGTTACGGCAAGCACCCTTGTGAGCAATCGGAAATTGTTCATCAAAGCTTAAATATGAAAATGGTTTGGAAATTATATCGTCCTCTTTAAATATCCGGCTCATGCCGGAAAAGGGATTCAAGGCCCTCGCGGGTCATCAGCTGAGTGCATCCCCCTTCTACGAAGTCAGGAAGCTGTGCTTTTCCAATGTTCTTTATGGCTCCAGACAAAAATTATAGGAGCAAACGTCTGTGGTACAAATGGTTTACTTTGCATTAAAACTGCAACTCTTTGTGAATTGCACTGCAAATTTAAGCATAATTTTCAATTCTCCACGTCGAAATTTCTTAATCCATCCCCACGATATAAGTTCTTTGATTGGGTAAAACCATGAGTCAAAGCGTATTTCCCAATAGTGATTTTTTTGAAAAAATTATGTTCGGTATGCGTGTCATTCATCTCATATTTCTTCTGTATCTCTCCACCTCTGTCGTCGCCTACTCGGCCACTGAGGCTGAATCCAAATCAAACTATCCGGTCTTCGACTGCGCAATCGGAGAGCAGGGGAAACGGGCATTCCTGCGTCTGCCGAATGGAAATAGTGAGGTAAAAGCGATCCTTTACTGCCATCAGAACATGACGGAGGAAGTGCTGTTCCGGTCCAAGCTTTTTACCGACCGGATGGACAGTCTCGGCGTCGCGATGGCGTTCGTGCAGCAGGGCTCGCAGAACTGGGATACCTCCTCAGGCTGCCAGGAGCGCTTCGACAGCATCATATCCGGTTTTGCCTCCGCTACAGGGCATCAGGAAATCCACACCGTCCCCATAATACCTTTCGGACATTCGGCTCAGGCCACATTTCCATGGAATTTCGCGGCCGGGAACCCCCAGCGCACTCTCTGCATCATATCATACCACGGCGACGCCCCGCGCACGAATCTATGTGGCTACGGACGCGCGAATATCGAGTGGGGACGTACGCGCAACATCGACTCGATTCCCGGCCTGATGATTGAGGGAGAATATGAATGGTGGGAGGCACGCGTGCGTCCGGCGCTGGCATTCCGCATGATGTATCCCGAAAGCCGCATCTCTTTCCTCTGCGATGCCGGGCGCGGCCATTTCGATCTCGGCGAGGATACACAGCTCTACATTGCGCGCTTCATCGAGAAATCCCTCGCCGATCCACACCCGGCAGGAGGCGAGCTCTATTCGCGCTGGCATGCCGACGGAAGCGAGTCTATCGATCCGCACGACTGCTTCTGGTATCACGACAACGAAATGGTAGAATGGACGCGCCGACGCTATAGCGCCGCGCATGGTGATTTACCACGATATGTTTCAGCTAAAATCAGCGGTCAGACAGTCGATTACGATTCTACTCGCCATGTCAGGATGTCGTTTCCGCTTCGTAAAGTTCTCCCCTCCTCCGCCGAAAGGATTCCCGATGGTTTTGAATTCACCGTAGAGCCGTTTTTCTCAAATGCCGACCGCATTTCTCCCATAGCCGGTTCAGATACATCCGACATCAAGGTGGTGCTCATCTCCGGTCCGGCAATCCAGACCGGCCCATACACCTTCCGCTACGACCCCGATTATTTCGGCAACGATCCCAAGCGTCTATGGAGTGGAATTACCCTGACACTCGAAGCACCGGGCGATTCAACCTATATGCCTGCCATCCAGGAGCTCAACATATCCCTCCCCCACTGATACTCCGATGTGTTTGCATGTATTGTAATCGACTCTTTGGTTAAAATAAGTTAAATAACCAGTTGGAATTTGGTTTAAATTATAAACCGAATTACATTTGAAATCGAATCAAGGGCGGTAATCGCGAGTGCCGCCTTTTTTCAGAAATCCATGGTTTATTCTATAAACCGATTTGCTATTTTTAAATTCTTTTACTGAAATGGACGACAGAAAACTCACCGAGCAAGAAAGTCTCGATCTTATCGCAACTATGATTTCGCGCACCAAAAGCCGCTACTTCGGCAACGGAAGCATCCTTCTCGTATGGGGATACACCACGATTGCCGTCACACTGGCAGTCTGGACTATGCTGTATCTCACCCACAATCCCGCGTGGAACTGGTTGTGGTTGCTTATCTGGATAATCGGAGGCATATTCACACCGATTATCGACCGCAAGGAGCGCCGTGAACGAGGCGTCAAGACCGTAACCGACAGAATGATATCCCGCCTCTGGAGCATCGTCGGATTCTCCGCCATTCTCGCAACGGCATTCTGCCTCGGCTTTACTCTGATGGCAGGCATCGACTGCTGGAGCATGATGTTTATTTTCGCACTGATAATTGTATCTGTTACCGAAATAGCCCAAGGCATATTCGTGAGTGAGTCGTCGCTCATCTGGGGCGGAGGCATCGGCCTGACGGCAGGGATTTTCACTGCATGCTGCATCGCCGGGCGCGTGCCCCTCGAGGTAGAATGGTACATGCCGCTATTCGGCATCTCTTTTGGGGCTATGATGCTTCTTCCGGGATATGCAATCAACTATAAAGCACGAAAGAATGAAAGAGCTTGATCCGCTGCTCCACTCCCAGCTGCGGTTAGCCGTAATGTCGATTCTCATGAATGTCGAAGAAGCCGACTTCGTATACCTTCGGCAGACCACCGAATCGACCGCCGGCAACCTCAGCGTACAGCTCGACAAACTTGCCGACGCCGGATACATCGACATTGAGAAAGGCTTCGCCGGCAAGAAGACGCGCACAGTATGCCGCGTCACCCCCCTCGGCCGCCACGCCTTCGAAACCTACGTCGACGCCCTCAAATCCTACCTCCACCTCCCCTGAAATTACCTGCTTCCCTCTTGAAATGCAGCCTTTTACTCTGGAAGAGCGACCACTCGGTCGCTCTTCCTCCTCTTTTCCACCCTCTGCCTCATACTTTACTATGGTTTCTCATGTAAATTTTAAAAAATTCTCACTCATAAACCCCTAATTCTCAACCATATTGCACGTTAATAAATGTTAAGCAGTTTTTTGGACTCGCAACCGCCGCAATCTGTTGTAACTTTGCATATCCCTCAGAGCAGGTAAAATTTTTGTTCCTGCTCCGAGCTTTAGCGAGGCTTTCCCTAAGTGAGTTCTTGGGGGAGCCGTGCGTCCCTACATTTCGGTGGTTCTGTGAGCGAGCTTCAGCTCGCCGTTCCCATCCGGATGGTGATGGCTATTATAGCAGTGCTGTTTAGATGGCGAATGCAACCCCGTAGGGGTTGTATAGCTGTAGCCATGGGTGCAAACCCATGGGTTCTGCGCCGCTATAAAAGGCCACCCTGCGAGGTAGGCCTCGCCGCGCCTGGCTCAACCAGCCGCCCTCGCGCCGACTGCAATCACATATGGATCGAATGTGATTGTAGTTGGGGCGTCGTGTTTTCTGCCTACAGAGAAAACTTAAAGTCTATTCTGAGGATGCCGGGAGGGCGCGGGAGGCGTTGGCGCGCTTACGCTCGGTGCGGAGCTCGTCCCAGCGCCGGTTGATGTTCTTGTGGAATTTATAGCGGGTGACGCCCGTAAGCGTTTTCAGCAACGAGAGGGCGCGGCGCCCGATACGGAAGTTCTTCGGCTCGCGGTGGCCACCGAGGAGTTTCCGGTCGGGTGCAAATCCGAGCCTGATTTCGTCGGAGTCCTGATTTATCACCCGATCCACCAGACTGCGTATCTCAGATTCAAGCGGCGGCGCGTCGAGCGGCTCATAAATGTTACTGCCAATATCAAGCTTTCCGCTTTCCCACTTCTTCGCCTCCTTTACGGGGATATATTCGCGGTCGACAATATAGACTTCAGCCCGCGTGCTCACAAAGCAAGGCTCGTTTACCCGGTTGAAGAAGAACATATCATGCCCGCGGCCGTTGGAATCTATCTGAAATTCATACGCGGCAAGATTGCGCGGGCGGAGCGAATCACCGGGCACTACTTCATAGGTATAGCTCGCCTTGAACTTTTCGAAATCAAGACGCTGGCGGAAAAAGCCCGAAAGATTCGGCACCCATTTCCTGCTCGTAGTATCGGCGAGAACATCGACCTCGACCTTCGTACGGACTTCACCGAGTGTCCATATTTCCGTAGGACTGTACTTGCCGAATATCGTGTCGCAGCCCACGGTATCGGCCCTCAGCCCCAACGGCCATGCGCTCTCTGGCGGAATGCCCATCCAGTCCGACCATGTAAAATGGTTGTTGAATCGGTCGCTTACGCTGTCGAGTCCCTCGCCATCAGTAAAGCGGTAGTACGACCGCGAAGTGAGCAGCCGCGGCAACGTCCAGCCGCGGAATTTCATCTTCCGGTCAGGAACAATCATGAAATCAACCATTTTCTCCCGAAAAAGCGTGACGGTATCAGAATATGTGGAAAGCGTGGAATATTCCCTGACATAGGCAAGCATATGGAGAACCTTGCGCGCCCGCGTCTCCACAAGGACTTCGGGAAGTTCAGGAATACTTTCGGTCAGGAAAACCGTATCCGCCGGCGCAGTCTCCAGGATTTTGTCCTCGAAGCCGATGTAGCTCACCAGAACCGGATAATCGCCTTCAGGAATAAAGGGCAGGCATCCCCGACTGTCGGTTTTTCCGATAGCGAGGCCGGAACTGCCGAATACCGATGCACTCGGCAACGGAACGCGCGTAGCCGAGTCGGCGACTACGATACCTTTCCGGTCAAAGCCTGAAGCAAATAACCAACATATGGTGAAAGAGGCCACAAACAAATAGCGAAACATATCAGTCGATTTGCCGCAAATATAAAACCGCAAGTCCGTCCGCCAGCTATTTCAACCCTTATATAATCTTAAATGCATCAACTTTTAACGGCACTTAACCTATTGAACGACTGATTAACAGACCGTGACGGGAGTCCAAACGTCCGTGTGACGACTATAGCGTCACGCCGGATTTGAAGATGGCAATCTCCTTGGCACCGGCAAGTTCGTGTTTCAGACGCGAGCCATTGGCGGTCTCCACTATTTTGGCCATCAAGCTGTCGGCAACCCCTTCCATATCGCCATTTTCAAGAAGGATTCCGGCGTCGAAATCCACCCAGTTCCTTTTTCGGGAGGCCAGCTGGCTATTGGTTGAGATTTTCATCGTGGGCACGCAAGTGCCGAACGGAGTGCCACGCCCGGTTGTGAACAGCACCATATGGCATCCCGACAAAGCGAGCGCCGTAGCGGCCACGAGGTCGTTGCCGGGCGCTGTAAGCAGATTAAGTCCGGGTTTTGTAGCCTTGCAAGTATAAGCGAGCACATCGACAACGGCCGAGGTACCACCCTTCTGCACGCACCCAAGCGATTTTTCCTCCAGCGTGGTGATTCCTCCGGCTTTGTTGCCGGGCGAAGGATTCTCGTAGACGGGCATTCCGAACGAGCGGAAATAATCCTTGAAATCCGTTATCATTCCGACAATCCGGTCGAAAACATCCCGCGACTCCGCGCGGTCCATGAGGATAGTCTCGGCGCCGAACATCTCCGGCACCTCCGTAAGCACGGTCGTGCCACCCATTGAAACGAGCCGGTCGGAAATGCGGCCTACAAGCGGATTGGCCGTAATGCCGGAAAAGCCGTCGGAGCCTCCGCATTTCAGTCCTACCTTCAGTCTGGAAATCGGCAGCGGCTCCCTGCGGTCGGCACGCATTCGTTCTATAATATCGCGGCACAGCCCGAATCCGGTCTCCACCTCATCCTCCACATCCTGGGCCACAAGGAATTTCACCCTGTCGGCATCCACAGCGCCGATCTCTTCGCGGAAGCGGTTCATCTGATTGTTCTCGCACCCCAGGCCGAGCACGAGCACCCCTCCCGCATTAGGATGCCGCACGAGGGCAGCAAGCGCCGCCCGCGTGTTGGCGTGGTCCTGACCGAGCTGCGAGCAACCGTAATTGTGGGTGAATGCTCTTACATCATCTATTCCCGTAAGGTCTACCTCCTGCCGTAGCCGCTCTACAATGGCGTTCGCCTGACCGTTGACACATCCTACGGTCGGAACAATCCACAGCTCATTGCGTATACCAATCTCGCCGTTTGAGCGCTGATACCCGTTAATGGTCAGAGGCTCGGTTTTGACGGCCGGGGTATTTCGCGAAGGATTATATGTATACTCTTCGTTGGCGCCCAAGGCTGTTGCAAGGTTGTGGGAATGAACCCACTCCCCCTCGGCAATATCCTGCGTGGCGCGCCCTATCGGGAAGCCGTATTTCACGACGGGCTCACCTTTAGCAATGTTGCGCAAGGCAATCTTATGTCCGCGGGGAGCGACAGAGTTATTATCAGTGAGGATTACGGCCACATTGTCGGCCGGATGTATCTTAAGTATCTGTTTCATAAAAGTTTTTGCAATGCTTTCTCCATCCCGTCCTCGCGGATATCGCGCAGACGGGCGGCAACCTTCGCCGCGAAGCCCGGCGCAGACGCCTCGAAATCCTCGTTGAAGATTCCGGCGGCGAGGATTTCGCGCACGGTGATTTCATAATCATCTTCGCGCCAAACCTTTCTGATGGCCGCGATATGTTCGGGATTGTCCTCCGGCTCGAAACCGGAACCGGGCCCATAAAGACTAAGCAGAGCTGCGAAGGTAAACACCTCGCGCTCGGGGAGCGCTTTCCGGCAGGCGAAGTAGTCCCTGACGGTCGGCCAGTTGCGCGTCTCCCACTTGGAGAGCGAATTGAGGGCGATGCTCTTGAGATAGTGCTTGATATACGGATTGTAAAAACGCTCAAGGATTCCGGCGGCGAACGCGCTGAGCTCCTCGCGGTCACCCGCTATCATCGGGAGCACCTCCTGGGCCACCATATCGTGTAGGAAACGGCTGATGGCCTCATTGCCGACAGCGTCGCCGACGCTCTGGCATCCCATCTGAAGCGCCACAGGCACCATTCCGGTATGTGAGCCATTGAGAATCCGTACCTTCTTGTCGCGGAAGGTCTTGATTTCCGGCATAAATAGCACATTGAGACCGGCCTTGTCGAGGGGGAACTCCTCGCGAATCCGCTCCCATTGCGCGCCCCCTATTGCCCAGAGGTGATACAGCTCCCCCTTCACAACGCAATTGTCGTCAAACTGCAGTTCAGCCTTCACCTCGTCGATATTGTCGGCCGGGAATCCCGGCACTATTCGGTCTACAAGCGTATCGGCAAACATACAGGAACCGTTCACCCAGTCGATGAACTCCTGAGGAAGCCCTGCCATGACAGCATGGCGGTTGATGAACTCGCGCAGCGTCGTGGAATTGTCCTCAATCAGTTCGCAGCAGAGGAATATGAGGCCCTTGTCGGCGTCGCCGTTGAAATGCTTCCATCTGCGCCAGAGCAGTCCGGTTATCTTCCCCGGAAAAGTAGCCGGAATCTCCGATAGAACATCGTCCTTCTCATACCGGATTCCGGCTTCCGTGGTGTTGGAAATGATGAACCGGAGGTCGGGGGAGGTAATGATGGCTTCGTATCTTTCAGGCTGAGTCTCGGGTACCATAACCTCGGAAATACACTCGATCAGTCGCGAGGCCCGTTCAGGGCGCCCATTTCTGATACCCTCGAGAACCACATGATATAGGCCCTGCTGCGCACGAAGACGCCCGATTGAGGTGTTCTCCCTGAAGCGCGGGGGCACCACTGCCACCGACGTATTCATCACGCCGCGCTCGTTGGCGATGTCGACCATCCAGTCGACGAATGCGCGAAGGAAATTTCCCTCACCGAACTGGAGGATGCGCACCGGGCGCGAAGCCCGCTCTACTGTCGTGTCATTCAATACTTTCATACTTCCTGTTTTTCAGCCTTCAAATTTAACGATTTTTCGGTGAATACGCCCTCTGCCGGCGGTCAATCATAAAGCTTGAACATACGCTCCATCATTGTCCACTTCTGGTCAGAAGTCTCCTCGGGCGAACATCCCTGGAACTGCGATACAAATTCCTCCCATTCGGCCTGACGGGGCAGACCGGCCAGATGCTCCATGGCGGTGTCCCAGTCGAAGTCGAGCGGTGTCTCCACTATCATAACAACCCGGTTGTCGACAATATACAGCTCCATCTCGAGGATGCCTACCTCGCGGATGCCGTCGCGAATCTCCTTCCAGTGTTTCGCCTCGCTGTGGCATTCACGATAAAGGCGGATGAGTTCGGGATTGTTCTCTATCTCAAGTATCTGGCAGTAACGTTTCACCGGACCGTTGTAGCGGCGCACGGCGTAGCCTTCAGTCATCATCTCTTTTTCGATTTAAAATTCTACGAGTATACGGAATACCTTTCCGGGATTATCCGACCATTCGCGCAGGGCTTCGCCGCCCTCGGAGGGAACCACAATCCGGCTGATAAGATCGTCGACCGGACAGCCCCCACGGCGTAGGTAACGTATCACGGCGCTGAAATCGGCAGGCATAGCGTTGCGCGATCCGCGTATGTCGAGTTCCTTCTGCACGAACAGGCGCGTATGGAACGACACATCAGCTTTCGAATAACCGATGCAGACCACACGTCCGGCGAAGGCCACCTCGTCGACAGCCATTACGTATGTAGCCGGAGAGCCCACGGCTTCCACGACTACATCCGGACCACATCCGCCGGTGATCTCAGCAAGACGCTCGTGAACATTCTCCGTGCGCGAATTGATGGTATGAGATGCCCCGAGTCGGCGTGCAAGCCGGAGTTTGTCGTCGTCGAGATCTACGGCTACGACCGTTGCGCCGCGCAGCGATGCACGCACTACGGCACCGAGTCCTATCATTCCGCAGCCAATCACCATCACTGTATCGATGTCGGTCACGGCGCCGCGGTCTACAGCGTGGAAGCCGACGCTCATCGGCTCGATCAGCGCGCAGTCGCGCGGCGAAATGCCTTGCGCGGAAATTACCTTCTGCCAGGGCACGGCGATGTAGTCGCACATTGCGCCGTGGCGCTGTACACCGAAGGTCTCGTTATGCTCGCAGGCATTAGGACGCCCTTTGCGACACGAGGAGCACTTGCCGCACGAGGTATAGGGATTAACCGTCACACTCATCCCCTCGGTGAAGAGGCCTTCGGGAACGTCGGCGCCCACGGCGGCGACGGTGCCCCCGATTTCATGGCCCGGTATCACCGGTGAAATAGCCATGAGGTTACGGCCAAGATACGTATTAAGGTCGGAGCCGCAGAATCCCACATATCCTATCTTTACCAGAACCTGGTCGGCGGTGAGTTCAGGCGCGGGAAGGCTCACCAGCTCCACCTTCCCCGGCGCTGTTATCTGTATTGCTTTCATATATTCAATGTAAATTCGTTTATCTGTTTGTCAATTGTCTTTTTGCATCTTTATCACAAAACCTCCGCGTGGCTGCACCTTCAGAGACTCCGGCAGATGGTCGAGAGTCGATATTTCCCATTGGTGTCCGTTGCCAGTTTCTGCATCGGCAAATACAATGGCGTGTCCGGCATTTCCGTCCGTCAGAGTGTGAATCTGTCTTATCTCTAACTTGCGTGTGGCGTCCGCACCGTTTATACCGGCGATGTACAGCCATCCGTCTTTTTCACGAGCCAATACTACATATTCCCCCGGATACCCATCCAGCAGCCATGTATTGTCCCATGCCGCCGGGAGGGCTGACAGAAACTCCCTCACTTCAGCAGGCTGCGACATAATGCTTTCCGGACGGTCGGCGATATGTTGTATGCCCGACTCGAAAAGCACCGTAAGTGCCAGTTCGTGCGCATGAGTGGTAATGTGCGGATGCTGCGAATCGGAAAATGCGCAGGGCGTATAATCCATCGATCCTACCACATTGCGCGTAAAAGGCAAAATCGCATTGTGCGAGGCTGCCTTGGCCGTGAATGTGGGCACATTGTTATACCACTCCGCTCCATACACCGCTTCGGTCGTAATCAGATTGGGATAAGTGCGCTGCCAGCCGCGCGGCAATGTTGCCCCGTGGAAATTGACCAATAGTTTATGTCGGGCCGCGCATTCAAGGAGCTCGGCCATATAGGCGATGTTCTTCTGGGTGTCGCCTGAAAAGAAATCAATCTTTACTCCGCTTACTCCCAGACTCTCGCACCAAGCAAACTCGCGTTCACGCTTTTCAGGGTCGTTAAGCCGGAATTTCGGACCGGGTGCCCCGTCAATCCATCCAACTGACGAGTTATACCATATCATCGGTCTTATCCCCCGCGAGCAGGCATAGCCTACGGCATCCTCCACAGTTTTGCCCTCGCCCATCTCGTCCCATTCCGCATCAATCATCACATACGGCAATCCCAACTCAGCGGCGAAATCGATGTAGCGCTTCACTATCGCGTAATCACTTGAACCATGATTGTAGGCCCAGTAAACCCAGGAAGCCACACCCGGATGTATCCACGAGGTGTCAGTGAGCACCGACGGTGAGGAATTGTCGGTGACAAGAGTCGATTCCACCACATTGCCGAGACCTCCTGCAATAAGGGTTTGCCATCCGGATTCACCCTCTCCATCAGGCTTTATCAGGAATTCACCTCGCCTGTCGGTGGCATGCAGACTCGCAGCCGCCGATTCCGGTGTGATTCCGGATTCAGTAAGCAACCCAAAAATGCCGTGCCCATATTCAAACAAAGCCGGATAGCCCCAACGTGAACCTGCTGCCGTAACAACGTCTTTTTCAAAATATCCTTCATAGCAATCCACCCACTTCTGCAGCCACCAGTGTTCAGGATGCACTCTAATCGTCGATTCCCCGCTGTATTTCCATGCCACGCCGTCATTATACAACCGCATGGAAAGCACTTTGCCCTCGGCACAACGGAAATCGGCCTGGTTGTACCGGTTATCACAATGGCGGCGTTTACCCGTAACCATAGTGTAATCCACCGTAAAAGGTCCGGAAGTGTCGGCCGACGCCACCGAATCGGCAAGCAGTGTCAGCAGTCTGATATAACGTCCGTCTGCTTTGTATTTTATAACAATCCCGGTTCCGGCCTCGACATCGGCACTGATTTTCCCGTCGGGCGAAGTATAAGCCGACATATCGGTGGTAGCCAGTCCTATAAATATAGCTGTCAGGATTCTGCAAAAAGTATTTTGTAACATGTTGTTATATGGCAAGTAGGATTATGTTACTACGTCGCACGCTTCCCACAGGCATCAATCCCGCACACGGTAGCCGCGCCAGCCGTAGTAAGCACAGACGGCGAAGCAGAACAAGGGTATGATATATGCTCCGTAATACCACGCGGGGTTGTGGGTCATCATGAAGGCCGTGAGCTGCGGCAGGCAGGCGTTGCCCACGATTGCCATCACCAGAAATGCCGAACCGCTCTTGGTGTCCTGGCCGAGGTCGCGGATGGCAAGCGAGAACTGCGTAGGATACATTATCGACATGAAGAACGATATACCCAGCATGGCGTAGAGTCCGGTTATACCCCCGCAACATACTACAACCACACAGAGCAGTATATTGGCCAGGGCGTAAAACGTCAGCATATTCTGCGGGCGGAAGCGCCCCATCAGCAGGGTGCCGATCCAGCGCCCCAGCAGGAATGCGAGCATGTAGAGGCCGAAGAATGTAGTGGCAGTAGATTCGCTGATTCCCACATATGTGCAACAGTATACAAGAAAAAGGCTGTTGATGGCCGTCTGGCCTCCGTTGTAAAAGAACTGGGCCACAACGCCCATACGCAGATGCCTCCGGCGGAGCACGCCGAAGTTAATCAGTTTCCCAGCCGACGATTCCTCGTCGGCGATGCGCGGCAGACGCGAGAATATAAACACCACCGCTATTACAATCAGCAATATGGCCAGCGCCGCATAAGGTGCTTTCATCAGCTCAGTCTCGGCATTGACGTATGCCTGCCATCCCCCGGCATAGTCGGCGGGAAGCGTCTCGCGGGTATAGGTCTGTCCGCTGAGTATCAGCTTGCTGAGAAACATCGCTGCCACGAATGCGCCCAGTCCGTTGAACGATTGCGCGAGGTTCAGTCGGCGCGAGGCCGTCGCAGGGTCGCCGAGCGCCGTAACATAAGGGTTGGCGGCCGTCTCGAGGAAGCACATCCCCGTGGCTATCACGAAGAACACACAGAGATAGAACCAGTACTGCTGAATCACTGCCGCAGGAAAAAAGAGCAGTGCACCGGCAGCCGCCGTCAGCAGCCCGAACACGATGCCACCCTTGTAGGTATAGCGCTTCATGAACATGGCTATCGGAATCGGGCAGATAAAGTAGGCAAGCCAGTAGGCCGATTCGGTAAAAGATGCCTCGAAGGGGGTAAGCTCGCACGTCTTCATCAGCTGCCGTATCATCGTGGGCAGAAGGTTGGCGCTTATCGCCCATAGGAAAAACAGGCAGAACACGAGCGCCAGCGGCATTAAATATCGGTTATGATTTTTCATGGCAGTTTATTCCGACATATTTTTGATATAAGGTAACTTTTTCAGTTCGCCGAAGCCATAGAAATTCTTCGCGTTCATACCAAGGAAAGCGGCCTTGAACTCATGCGTCAGCTCGTCGGATTTCGACACGAAGTCGTACGACATCCGGTAGGTTATGGCCGTGATGGTGCGCGGATAGTCCGATCCCCACATCAGTTTGTCGGCGCCGACTGTGTCGGCAGCAGTGCGGATAGCCTCCACGGCGCCCCTGAAGGGGTAAAATTCCGAGTTGAACAGCCACGTTATACCGCCCGACTCTATCATCACGTTGGGATTTCGCGCGAGTTTTATCTGCTCCAGCCAGCCGTCGGTGGTCACCATCCCGAAATGTGCGATGGCAATCTTCAGACGCGGACATTCGGCAATCACCTCTTTCATCTCGGCCACCTGGGTGTCGCCGTCGGCCAGAGCCATTGAAAGTATCATACCCTCACGCTCCATGAAGCGAAAAAGCTCCATCATCTCGTCGGAAGTAAGCCATACTCGCCCCTCGGGGAGGAAAAGCCGATGGCCGGGCACGGCGATTGCCCTGAAGCCGCGCTCTCGCAGGCCGCGCGCCTGAGCAAGGAATCCGGGACGACGCACATCGCAGAATCCACATACGAAAAATCTGTCGGGATACCGCCGCGCCACCACCTCAAGGTATTCATTCTGGTCGCCGTCGATAAACTCCTGCGTTATCACCGCGGCCGACACCTGCGCGTAGTCCATGTTGGAGAGGAACACCTCGGCGGTGTTCTTCCCGTCGATCATAAACGGCGGAAGCATCTGCCTCTCCTCGTCCATAAACCACGACCGGCCGTTGGGAAGCGTGCGGATGGGTTTGCCGTTGACCATCGTATCCTGCCGCAGCCAGAGATGGGCATGGGCGTCGATAATCGTGTAATCTCCCATGACGTCAGGAATTTGCCCAGCTTACGCGCTGCTGGTCGCCGATTATACGTTTCACCTCGCCGATGAGTTCCCAATCGGGCTGTTCGCTCACGAAAGCAATATTTTTCGCCACATTCTCAGGGTTCGCCGAACTGAAGAGTGTGGTGGCGATGCGTGGCTCGGATAAGGAATACTGCATAGCGAGTTTCTCGATCGGATAGCCCTTTGCGTCGCAATACTCCACGGCGCGACGGCAAGCATCGACGAGGCTCTTTGGGGCCGGATGCCATGCCGGCACTCCGCGCCGCGAAAGAAGACCCATCGACAGCGGGGAGGCGTTGATTACTCCGATGCCGCGCTGCTCGAAGTAGTCGAGGTAGTCAAGCAGTTTGTCGTCGTTGAGGGTGAAGTGGCAGAAGTTCAGGATGCTCTCAACGGTGCCGGGGGCCACGTGGTCGATTACCCACTGAAGGTTCTCGAGCTGAAGGTCCGTGATGCCCACATGGCCCACCACTCCCTTGTCGCGCAGCGCCACGAGCGCCGGGAGCGTTTCGTCAACCACCTGATGCAGGTCGGCGAACTCAATATCGTGAACGTTGATAAGGTCGATGTGGTCCACGCCGAGGCGCTCCATGCTTTCGTAGACGCTCTCGGTGGCGCGGCGCGCGGAATAATCCCAGGTGTTCACCCCACCCTTGCCGTAGCGTCCCACTTTGGTGGAGAGATAATATTTGTCGCGCTGAATCTCGCGGAGCGCTTTGCCGAGCACAGTCTCCGCCTTGTAATGTCCATAGTAGGGCGATACGTCGATAAAGTTCATGCCGCTGTCGACGGCGGTATGCACCGCGGCGACTGCCTCGCTCTCTTTCGTTTCGCGGAAAACGCTGCCAATCGACGACGCTCCGAAACTCAATGCCGACACTTTCATGCCTGTTCGGCCTATTTCTCTATACTCCATAATTGTGTCTCTGGTTTTTCAGGTATTTCTAAATTGCTGCAAATATCGGGGTTATCTTCTGAAATCATTGTCAGAATTTCGTGTTTCGATAGGACAATATCGACATCGGCAATCTCAAACACTTGTTTATTTCGCCGGTTTGCGCTAACTTGCACGATACAACAAACCGACCCATGCACCATTTCACACGACTTCCGCAACTGCTTACGCTCAATGTGGGCCACGCCTCGCACAATGCCGACTGGAATTTCCGGGATGTCAGCAGCCCGTTCACACGTCTATACTTCGTCACAGCCGGTTCGGCCACGGTTCAGCTTCCCTCGGGTTCCCATAAGCTGACCCCGGGTCATATGTATTTAATTCCGGCCTTCATGCAGCATACCGACTGTTGCACCGGTCGTTTCAATCATTATTATATACATATTTATGAGGATTCGGATGGTCCGGGCGTCCTCGCCGACCTTGATTTTCCCGTGGAACTCGACGGAACCGACCACGACCTGCACCTTTTCCGCACAATATGCGAACACAACGAAACCATGCGGCTGCATACCCCCGACCCGCGAATTTACGACAACCGCCACTCGCTGATTGAGTGCGTACGTCTTAACCGCGAACGCCCGATTCATGAGCGCATGGAATCGCTCGGCATCGTCTACCAGCTGCTGTCGAGGTTCGTCCGACTGGCTCACCCGCGCTATGAATCCTCCGACGCGCGAATCCGCAACGCCTTGCGTTTCATCGACAGGAATCCTGGAGAAGCCATCGCGCTCAGCCAACTGGCAGACGCGGCGCATATGTCGCGCGACCATTTCATCCGCATGTTTTACCATGAAGTCGGCGTAACCCCCATACGCTACATTACGGAACGTAAAATGCTCAGAGCGCGCCTCCAGCTTGCCTCCACCTCCCTTCCGGTGAAAGACATCGCAGTTTCGCTCGGCTACAGCGACTTCTCCTACTTCTCGCGCATCTTCCGGAAAGAAACCCACCTAACCCCTCTCCAGTACCGCGCCTCCTTCAACCGCGTCCCCACTCCCGGCAAACCCCTATCGAACTCCTGACTGAGACCTTGCCATAGAAACAGACATTGACAAAAATACTGTTACCGCATCCGGCTGAAAGGATATTACCTTCCGACGAAACACAAGCGCTCACGAATATTATTTGCCTGTACCAAAACGCGAGGTGTCAATATCAGTGTCTTTGGGCTTGAAGCCATTGAATCGCCAGATAAATGTCAGCTTGAGATTTCGGGTCATATCGCGGACTTGCATCCGATAGTCCTGACCGGCATGGTTAATGGTCATCGTCGGCGACCATTTGTTGAATATATCATCGGCTTTCAAATCCAGCTCACAGCAGCGTTTCTTTCCGAACAGCCACTTGATTCCGGCATCGACTTTCCATATATCCGTAAGGTCGGCAATCCCTTGCAGTGACGGTGATATGTAACTGAAATCAATTGATATGAGAGGACAATTCTGACTGAACTTAAAAGAATTGCTGAGAGAACCATAGAAAACCCATTTGCAGTTGTCAAAACTTATGTCATGGAAATGATTAGCCTTTGCCCGCCTGTTCATCACGTTTGCAGTGACTGTGGCATTCCAAATGTAACTGACTGAGAAAGGAGCATAGAGATTAAGTCCGATTACACGTTCATAGTTCATGTTGATGGTCTGATATATGAGATTTAGAGCATCAGGCAACTGGTACGGCAGCTGCACTGTTGATTTGTCTCCATACTGAAAATAGAGTGTCGCCACATATTTCTGCCTTAGAATGTAGTTGAATTGGGCATCGTACTGGATATATGGCTGTAATTCCGGATTCCCTATCACTGTTGAATAGTCGTTAATATGGCTTGTCGCGCCATGGAGTTCCCAATATGACGGATAGATACGCCGAGTGCTGAGATTGAGCTGGAATATACTTTTCGGTGTCTTATAGTAGGTTGCTCCGAGTTGAGGAATGAAATTCCAGGTGTGCTGATACTTATTGTGATAATACTCACCCTTTGCCGAGACATTGAACGACAGACCCCAGTCAAACGACCGCTGTGTGCCGACATAGGAACTCGCTACATCCTCGTTCAGTATATCATCGAAATCAGGGTTGTCAAATAATTCGTAATATTGCGAGCTATGGTCTTTCGAGTGCTGATACTCCGCGCCATAGTTCAGTTGCCATTTGCCGATCTGATGCTGTTGGTCGATACATACATGCCATCGGTCTATCGCCTGACGGTTTTCAGAACCAAGAAGATAATCGGCATCCTTAAACAGTGACTGTGATCGATTCTCGGAGTAGCGGGTATAGTCACCGCCGACGGTCATACCGAATGGGGCTGTATAACGTAGAGCCACATTATGATAACTCACAGGCGACAGCATCCTGTAGGCATTCGTATAGTTGCCCAACGTACCCGATGATAGTGCCCGGCTCTTTGAATCCGAGATTATCTGACCGTTGTAAATGAGTTTGAGCTTTTTCCATGATGCGGAGGCATATATGGCATTGCTCCAGTTCTGGCCAATGCGGCGCATATCGTCCTCAATCATAGTTCGCTTACCATCATGAAGATGATTCGACCATGTTTCCTCGCGGCTCCACGATTTACTGCGCGTTAATCCATAATTTAAGTCAAAAGCCCAGTCCTTTAATGCGTATGTCGCTGCGAGTATACCACCATACGAACCATAGTGAGCCTGATTGTATCCGGCTCTGAGCTGCCCCTGCAAACCATCAAGAGGCGTCGGAGTTTTCAGAACCACGTTGATTACCGCACCGTTGACATGATACTTCGCCGGAGCTGAATACATAATCTCCACGTTTTTAAGCCTGTCAACCGGAGTGTTGTAGAGAAGTTGATAAAGATTCTGGAGCGGCATATTGGTAAGTTCACCATTGAGAATAATGGTGACATTTGAGGCTCCGGAAAGCCCTATCATTCCATTGTTATCCGTGACGCCGGGCATATAGCCAAGGGCTTCAAGAATATTATTAACCGGTTTGTCCTTGACTATTCCGGGGAGGTCAACTACCATAATTCCGTCCTCGCCCCTGACCTGTGGTTTCTCTCCTTTTACAACAACTTCATCGAGCTGTTGAGCAGAGATTGTATCGGGCACCACTGTCTGAGCATAAGATGCTATGCAATGCAGGATTGTTATAAAAAGGAATTCTTTTTTCATTGCGTTATATTTTTTTCTGATGCAAAATTACCTCCCCATCCATTCAATTTCATCATGACCGACCTTATATAGTCTTAAACGCTTCCTTATTTAGTCTTAAATCGAAGGTATACTAATGGATTGTATGAAGGATTATTAGTAATTTTACTACCATGAAACGCTTTAAGACAATATCGACCTCTTTTATTATGATCATTGCAGTAATTTTCGGCTGCAATGTCTATTATCTCATATCCCTTTATAATTCGATAAAAGCCAATGTTGAACGAGATGTAATGACAGCCATGGCTGATGCCGACATTGATGACCTTATGTATCGCGCCGGCAGAGCGCAAGGACTGGCATCAAACGTAAAGGTACAAGAGGATATGGAAGAATACAATTCGCCGGGAAATGCAGAGGCATCTACATATAGGGATGAAAACGGTCAACTCATTTCTGTGAGGACTGAGGCAGACGGAACTGTTATTGAAGAGCGGGCTATGTTGTCAGAAAACAGTTCATATTCCAATCAGATGGTTGACGCAATGAGCAGACAATTCCATGCGATAATGGAAAAGTATATCCCTTATGACATGGCGGTAATGGATAGCGTTTTACGCAATCAGCTTTCTTACCGATTTATTTATCCGGATTTTTTATGTGTGAGAGTTGTTGACAGCAGGGATTCTGTAATCTGCGACAATCCAACATTTAAGGGTGAATCCGGATTTGATTCATTCCGATTTAATATCAATCCGGACGAAGGCATTTATTATAAGGCATATATGACACCTCTGACCCGCCATATCGTTTCGGAGATGTCGGGTGTTATTGTAACTGTTTTTCTTCTTTTGGTTGCGTTTACTCTGGCTTTTTGGTATCTGTTTCACACAGTGTCAAAAATGAGAACAATAGAGGAGATGAAAGATGATTTTGTAAGCAATATGACACATGAGCTGAAAACGCCGATTGCTATAGCATATTCCGCCAACGACGCTCTGCTCAATTACGATACTGCCAACGACCCGCAGAAAAAGGTGACATATCTGAATATTGCCAACAAACAGCTAAAACGGCTTGGAGAGCTGGTGGAGAACATTCTTGCCATGAGTATGGAGCGACGCAAGACTATGAAGCTTAAACCGGAGGCTATTCTATTGCGACCGTTCATAGAGGAAATCGCCGACATTCAGCACATAAGAGGCGAAAAAAATATCAGCATCGATGTGGATATTGATAAGAGCATCATGATAGAGGCAGACAGGACGCATCTGGCAAATGTATTGAACAACCTGATTGACAATGCCATAAAATACTCCGGCGATAGCGTTGAGATAACCATTATGGGCGATAGCAAATACCTTTCGGTCAGAGACAACGGCATTGGCATCCCCTCCAAATCGATTCCCTATCTGTTCAATAAGTTTTACCGTGTACCACATGGCAATCGTCAGGATGTTCGTGGCTATGGCATCGGGCTATATTATGTGAAGAGTATTCTCGATAAAATGGGCTGGGATATTGAGGTCAAAAGTACAGAAGGCGAAGGATCGGTGTTCACTCTCAAATTCAGCAAAGATGAGCAATAAGATACTGTTTGTAGAAGATGAGAAAGACCTGACGCTGATTGTCGCCGACACTCTGCGCGAGCAGGGCTACGACATTATCACAGCAGCCGACGGCATTGACGGTCTTGAAAAATTCAAGGCCGAAACCGCCGATATAGTCGTTGCCGATGTCATGATGCCTAAAATGGATGGCTTTACTATGGCGAAAGAGATAAGAAAACTATCGCCGACAGTTCCATTGCTATTCCTTACTGCCAAAAGCACAATTGATGATGTTGAGGAGGGTTTTGAAATAGGGGCTAACGACTATCTCAAAAAGCCTTTTGAACTGCGCGAACTGATAGTGAGGATAAAGGCTCTTCTCCGCCGATACACCCCCAACCGAGCCGAGGGTATAAAATACCCACTCGGGAGTTATTTGTTCAATGTCAGTACCCAGATGCTTTCGCTGGGTGGGCAAAGTGTTGAGTTGTCGCATTTCGAAGCCCGGATACTTGAATTGTTAGCTGCTAATATCGGGAAAACGGTTGATGCTTCGGAATTGATGATTGCCGTGTGGCAACGTGATGAACCGAGCAATCGCAACTCGCTTCACGGTTATATCCACAAACTGCGCCGGGCTCTGTGTCAGGATTCCTCAATCTCCATTATCAACCAACGGGGTTTCGGGTATATGCTGACAATCAAGAATTGAGTTCAGTTTTGAGGAGTGATATTTATATATACTTCCTATATATATGACACCATACTTCACACGATTTGGAGGTAAAATTGAGTGCAGATACACCAAAAGCTTAAAAATCAAACTTTATTGCAAAGAGATTGAGTGTCTTTGCTGAGGCAAGGCGGTAAGGCGATGGCGAACTCTGCTCGCTCAAAATCTGCTGACCCCTTCAAATCTGGTTCTCTCCAGTATGCAAAATAGCCCTGCAAACTGGAAGCTTGCAGGGCTATTTTGCGGAGAGGACGAGATTCGAACTCGTGGTAGGATTGCTCCTACGTCAGTTTAGCAAACTGGTGGTTTCAGCCACTCACCCACCTCTCCATTGCTATGCGTGGGTTGCCTGATTCTTACGGCTTAAAGCCGCTGGCGTTCCCAAAAGCGATGCAAAGGTAGGAGTTTGGTTTCAATTATGCAATAGCCGACGCAGTTTTTTCAGTTTTATTTTTATGACTGTCCATGAAATTTCCTGCCGTCGTAGAGCTATGACCACAACATCGCCTCTCCGAGGCTCAAACGCAGATGGCTATTTCTCAACCCCAGGCTTGACCCACGGTCATCGCCTGGGGTTGGACACAATCTCAGCCCTCCGGGCCTCTGTGGGTGATATGAATTATTCAGGATGGGAGTGTACTCTTCACAATAATTTCGACACGTCGCTTACCATCACTTCCTATGCGGGCTTCGCAGCAGACGTCGTGCCGTCGGTTGCCGGTGCTTTGTCGATAAGCTCCATGAACTGGTTGAGGTTCGGAGTAATTATAATCTGGGTGCGACGGTTGAGCTGCCGCCCCTCGGGCGTGGCGTTTGTGGCGATTGTATTGTACTCGCCGCGGCCGGCGGCGGTGAGACGTCTGGGATTCACGCCGAATTTATTCTGAAGCACCTGGACTACGGAGGAGGCGCGCAGGGTGCTCAAATCCCAGTTGTTGCGGATGTTGGGACGCGAGATGGGCACGTTGTCGGTATTGCCCTCCACAAGAACGTCGTAAGTGCTGTAGTCTTTTATTATCTTGGCGATTTTGCTCAGTACATCCATGGCGCGGGAGCTGATTTCATAGCTTCCCGACTTGAAGAGCATATTGTCGGCCAGCGAAATGTAGACAACACCCTTGAGCACCTTGACATCTACATCCTGCATCTCCGCACGGCTGAGCGAGCGCGTAAGGTTGTTGGTGAGCACCATGTTGAGCGAATCGGATTTAGACTTGGCATCGACAAGCTGCTTGATGTAGCGGTTGGAGGCGTTGATTTCGTCGACGAGTTTTGAAATATTGACACTTCCCTGGGTGCTTTGCCTCAGGCTCTGGTCGAGCGACGCCTGCAGGGAAGCATAGTCGTCGCGAAGTTCCTGGTTACGGCGGCGCTCGTCGGCGAGCATCTGGTCGAGGTTTCCGCCGTTGGTCTTGCATTGGGCGAGCTCGAGCTGGCGATCGTTGTAGTCGGCCGAGAGGCGTGTGTATTCGCTCTGCAGCCGCTGGTATTTCTTCGAGCTGACACATCCGGTCAATGTAAGTGCAGCGAGCGCGAGGGCTCCTAAAATCAGTCTGGTTTTCATAGTTGTAGCGTTTTAAAGTTCCGGCCCGGAGCTTCTACGGGGCTGAGCCGGAGGGTTTATGAATAGAACAACCGCCTGCGCGGCAAAGTTTTCGCCGCTGTGCAGCCTCGCGGCAGCGAAATGACCTACACTCCACTTCCTGCGACATCCGGGCGACATTCCGACGAAATTTTCAGGCGATTTCTGTTGGTTTAGTGGCGGAATGTGGGTAAATTTGCATCCATATGGAATCAATAAAGCAAATCTACAAAATAGGCTTCGGGCCCTCGTCGTCGCATACGATGGGACCGCGCAAGGCCGCAAGGATATTTCTGGGGAAGACCCCTACGGCGGCCTCCCGCCGCGTGACGCTCTATGGTTCGCTTGCCGCAACCGGGCGCGGCCACCTTACCGACCGCGCCATACTTGAGGAACTTGAGAGTTCGGCGCCCTGCGAGATTGTGTGGCAACCGGAAACGTTTCTGCCGTTTCACCCCAACGGAATGAAGTTTGAGGCGTTCGACATCAACGGCAGCGCTACGGAATCCATTACGTGGTATAGTATCGGCGGAGGCGACATCGTGCGCGAAGGGGAAGACCGGGCGCCGTCGGAGAGCATCTACGACATGACTACCATAAAGGATATACTGGCATGGTGCGAGCGCACGGGGCTCTCGTATTGGGAATACGTGCAGAATTGCGAGGGTTCGGCCATATGGGATTACCTTGCGGAGGTATGGAAGGTGATGCGCGAGGCTGTGGAGCGCGGCATAGAGGAGGAAGGAGTGCTCCCGGGTGGCCTCGGCGTGCGCCGCAAGGCGGTAGCCTACTACATGAACGCTTCGGGCCACAGCCAGAGTCTGAAAAGCCGCGGCCTTGTCTATGCCTATGCGCTTGCAGTAAGCGAGGAAAATGCTGCCGGCGGTAAGATCGTGACCGCCCCGACCTGCGGGAGCTGCGGCATCGTTCCTGCGGTGCTCTACCATCTCTATACGTCGAAAAACTTTTCGGAACAGCGTATACTGCGCGCGCTGGCCACGGCCGGGCTTTTCGGCAATGTAGTGAAACACAACGCATCCGTCTCCGGAGCGGAAGTGGGCTGCCAGGGAGAAGTTGGCGTTGCCTGCGCCATGGCGGCGGCCGCCGCATCGCAGCTTTTCGGAGGCACACCGGCACAGATTGAATATTCTGCGGAGATGGGGCTCGAGCACCATCTGGGGCTGACTTGCGACCCCGTGTGCGGACTCGTACAGATTCCCTGCATAGAGCGTAACGCCTATGCAGCAGCCCGCGCACTCGACGCCAATCTCTATGCCGCCTTCTCCGACGGGCGTCATTCCGTAAGCTTCGACCGTATCGTCTCGGTGATGAAGCAGACGGGCCACGACATCCCGTCGCTATATAAGGAAACCGCACTCGGCGGCCTCGCGGCGATAAAATAGTCTGCATTCCATATCCGGTCGGGACATATCGCCGCCCCGGCGCGGAGCTTTTTCGCAAAACGCCGAAGTTTGAGGGCAAAACATTCGGTTGTTTTAATAAAAATCGCTACTTTTGTTGCGTAAAATGCCGTCTCCGCTCCCGACGCGCCAACAGCGCAATATCCGGGAATGCCCGACGCCCTCACAACTGAATTCTTAACTTTCATCAATACCTACACAGACATGGAAATTTCCCATATCGAACACATCGGCATCGCCGTTCCATCGCTCGACGAGGCCATCCCTTTCTACGAAAACATGCTCGGCCTTAAATGCTTCGCCATCGAAGAAGTGGCCGACCAGAAAGTACGTACAGCCTTCTTCCAGGTTGGACAGACCAAAATAGAGCTTCTTGAAGGCACCGCCGACGACAGCGCCATCTCCAAATTCATTGCCAACAACGGCGGCCGCGGCGGTATTCAGCACGTGGCATTCGCCATAGCCGACGGCGTTGCCAATGCTCTGGCAGAAGTAGAGCAGAAGGGCGGCCGCCTTATCGACAAGGCTCCCCGCCGCGGTGCCGAAGGCCTCAACATCGCTTTCCTACACCCCAAATCGACGATGGGCACCCTCGTTGAACTTTGTGAGGATCCAAAAAAGAAATAAACAAATTCCGAATGCCTGGCGGCATCCTTCCGGCCAACGGCCAGAGGAGCCGCCTCAGCAGTTTAATAATAAATACAATTACTTATGAGCAATCAGATTGAAAAAATACAGGAGCTTATCGCCCTGCGCGAGAAAGCACGCATCGGTGGTGGCGAAAAGGCAATCGAGAAACAGCACGAGCGCGGCAAGTACACCGCCCGCGAACGCATCGCCCAGCTGCTCGACGAGGGCTCGTTTGAAGAGCTCGACATGTTCGTGACCCACCGCTGCCACAACTTCGGCCAGGAAAAGAAAACCTTCCTCGGCGACGGCGTAGTGACCGGCTACGGCACAATCGACGGCCGTCTGGTCTACGTATTCGCCCAGGACTTCACCGAGTTCGGCGGCTCGCTCTCCGAGACCATGGCCCTCAAAATCTGCAAGATTATGGATATGGCTATGAAGATGGGTGCCCCGGTAATCGGTCTCAACGACTCGGGAGGCGCACGTATCCAGGAAGGCATCAACGCGCTGGCCGGCTATGCCGAAATCTTCCAGCGCAACATTCTCGCATCTGGCGTCATACCCCAGATTTCGGCCATCCTCGGCCCCTGTGCCGGCGGAGCCGTATACTCCCCTGCCCTGACCGACTTCACCATCATGGCCAAAGGTATCAGCTACATGTTCCTCACCGGTCCGAAGGTCGTTAAGACCGTTACAGGCGAGGACGTCACCCAGGAGCAGCTCGGCGGCGCTACAGTTCACTCGCAGAAGAGCGGCGTATGCCATTTCGCTGCCGAAGATGGCGAGGAAGCCATCAAGATTGTCCGCAAACTCCTCGGCTACATTCCTCAGAACAACCTTGAGGACGCACCGACAATGGAGTGCAACGACCCCATCGACCGCATGGAGGATTCGCTCAACGAAATCGTCCCGGACAGCCCCAACCGCCCGTACGACATGTATGAGGTAATCGGAGCAATCGTCGACAACGGCGAATTCCTTGAAATCCAGCGCGACTATGCCCGCAACATCATCATAGGCTTCGCCCGCTTCAACGGCCAGAGCGTCGGCATCGTGGCCAACCAGCCCAAATTCCTCGCCGGCGTGCTCGACAGCAACGCATCGCGCAAAGCCGCACGCTTCGTGCGCTTCTGCGATGCCTTCAACATTCCTCTGGTATCGCTCGTCGATGTTCCCGGATTCCTTCCCGGCACCGGTCAGGAGTACAACGGCGTAATCCTGCATGGCGCCAAACTGCTTTACGCCTATGGCGAAGCAACCGTGCCCAAGGTAACCGTAACCCTCCGCAAGAGCTACGGCGGCTCACACATCGTGATGAGCTGCAAACAGCTGCGCGGCGACATGAACTACGCTTGGCCTACGGCGGAAATCGCCGTGATGGGCGGTGCCGGTGCCGTAGAAGTTCTCTACGCCAAGGAGGCCAAGGCTTCTGACGACCCCAAGAAGGTGCTTGCCGAGAAGGAGGCCGAATACAACAAGCTTTTCTGCAACCCCTACAATGCAGCGAAATACGGCTATATCGACGACGTAATCGAACCCCGCAATACGCGCTTCCGCATTATCCGCGCACTGCAGCAGCTTGCTACCAAGCGTGTGACCAATCCCGCGAAGAAACACGGCAACATACCCCTCTGATAATCCATTCATCTTCATCAAGCACGGCTCCGGCGGCCTGATGCGCCGCCGGAAGCCATGCAAATCCTTTCAAGTTAACCGAAAAATCACCAAACTCCATGAAGAAGAAACTGCTTCTTTTACTGGTAGCTTTCGCCGGTTGTTGCGCCGCCTCGACCGCACAGGGCAGAAAAGCCCTGCGCATCAACGAGGTGATGGTTGTCAACGAGACGAACGTCGTCGACGACTACAGCGAGCACGGAGCCTGGATCGAGCTGTTCAACTCCAGCTATGCCCCGCTTGAGATCTCGAGCGTCTACCTCACGAACGACCCGAGCCGCCCCACGCTCTATCCCGTACCCCTGGGCGACGTCAACACCCGAATCCCCAAGCGCCAGCATATAATTTTCTGGGCCGACAACAAGCCCACCCGCGGCACATTCCACACCAATTTCACCTTGGCTCCCGACCGCACCAACTGGATTGGCATCTACGACGCCGACGGCCGCACGCTCATCGATTCGATAACCGTTCCGCCGCTGCAGCCCGACCAGTCGTTCGCCCGCAAAGCCGACGGAATCGGCACATCGGCCGCCGACTGGGAAATCCGCACTGACTCTGACGGCAGCATCGTAACCCCGTCGAGCAACAACATAATCCGCGATACTAACGATAAGGTCCAGAAATTCCACGACCTTGATTCCAACGGCGTAGGCCTTACAATTTCTGCTATGGCAATCGTATTCTCCGCACTCCTTCTGCTCTGCATCTGTTTCTATGTAATCAACCGCATCGGAGCCGCCCGCTCGCAACGCAAGAAGATGGCCGCCCACGGCATCGACCACAAGGAAGTAGCCCGCGCAGACCGCCCCGAAGGCGACTCCGGCGAGGTTATCGCTGCTATCGCAGCCGCCCTCAACGAGCACCTCAACGCCCACGACCTCGAAAGCACCATCCTTACTTTCAGCAAGGCGAAGAAAAACTATTCGCCCTGGAGCTCGCACATCTACACCCTGCGTCAGATGCCGCGCCGCTGATCCATCGGCTCCATAATTAGAATCCACATCATTTAATCCTCATCACCCTCATAACCGCAATGAAAGAGTATAAATATAAAATCAACGGCAACCTCTACAAGGTAGCCATCGGCGACATCGACAACGGCGTAGCCGAAGTTGAAGTAAACGGCACCCCCTACAAGGTTGAACTCGAGCAGAAGGCTGCCACCACCATCAAGGTAGCCACTCCCAAACCGGCAGCCGCACCCCGCACCGCCACCGGCGAAAAAGTAATCGCGAAGGCCGCCCCCGCTGCCGCAGCAGGAGGCACCGCCGTGAAAGCTCCGCTGCCCGGCACCGTGCTCGACATCAACGTAACCGTAGGCCAGGAGGTCAAGGCAGCCGACACAGTCGTAACCCTCGAGGCCATGAAAATGGAAAACGCCATCAAGGCCGGTGTCGACGGCAAGGTGGCATCCATCTCCGTAGCCAAGGGCGACGCCGTGCTCGAAGGAGCCGTGCTCGTCACCATCGCCTGAACCGCAACTCATTCACCTTTTTATCTTCAACCTGTCAACACTGTAAAATACCTGAAAAATGAATGAGTTCAGCACTTTTCTTGTAGAAAACCTGACCCAGTTCTGGCACCTCACCGGATTCTACAACGCCACATGGGAGCACCTCGTGATGCTCCTTGTAGGCCTATTCTTCATATGGCTCGCAATCACAAAGAATTTCGAGCCTATGCTTCTGGTGCCGATCGGCTTCGGCATACTCATCGGCAACGTACCATTCAACGCTACCGCCGGCCTTGAAATCGGCATCTACGAGGAGGGCTCCGTGCTCAATATCCTTTATAATGGCGTGAGCGCAGGGTGGTATCCTCCGCTGATATTCCTTGGCATCGGTGCCATGACTGACTTCACCGCCTTGATAGCCAATCCGAAACTGATGCTTGTAGGCGCAGCCGCGCAGTTCGGCATCTTCGGCGCCTATATGGTGGCCCTCGCCCTCGGCTTCATGCCCGACCAGGCCGGCGCTATCGCCATCATCGGCGGCGCCGACGGCCCCACGGCCATCTTCCTCTCGTCGAAGCTCGCACCGAACCTCATGGGAGCAATCGCCGTATCGGCATACTCCTATATGGCACTCGTGCCTGTGATTCAGCCGCCTATCATGCGCCTGCTCACCACCCGCCACGAACGCCTCATCAAGATGAAGCCCGCGCGCGCCGTGGCCCAGAGCGAGAAGATTATCTTCCCTATCGTGGGTCTGCTCCTCACATGCTTCGTGGTTCCCTCCGGCCTGCCCCTGCTCGGCATGCTATTCTTCGGCAACCTGCTGCGTGAGTGCGGCGTAACCAACCGCCTGGCCAAAACGGCATCCAACGCCCTGACCGACATCGTCACCATCCTTCTGGGCATGACCGTCGGCGCCTCCACCCAGGCATCGTCGTTCCTCACCAAGGAGACAATTTTCATCTTCGCCCTCGGCTTCATGGCCTTCATCATCGCATCGGCCTCCGGCGTGCTGTTCGTGAAACTGTTCAACCTCGTGCTCCCCGCGTCGAAGAAAATCAACCCGCTCATCGGCAATGCCGGCGTATCTGCCGTGCCGATGTCAGCACGAATCTCCAACAACCTCGGCCTCGAATACGATCCCTCCAACTACCTGCTCATGCATGCCATGGGCCCGAACGTAGCCGGAGTAATCGGCTCGGCCGTAGCAGCAGGCGTTCTCCTCGGCTTCCTCGCCGCCTGATCGCCCTCATTGTCTACCCACATCAACGGTGCGTCAGAATCTCCCCGATTCTGGCGCACCGCCTTATTTAGGTACGAATGTCGAAACCCGTACGAACCAACCGAACCAACACCTATTAATTACCAGAGAGAATCAGATTTCAATTTCACACGAAAAGTCAGATTTCAACTCTCGGGGTATAATCAAATTGCAAAGGCTACGGAGTACAGAACTGCTGGGTAAATAAAATGAATTTACCGTGGAATCATCAACCGGGTGCCCCCTTTATCTGAGTAAGTCCAAAACCGCAAAATCAAAAATATTTCGCCTACAACGAAAAATTTCGACCGGAAAACTTGCGCAATTCAGAAACTCGTCGTAAATTTGCACCCGTTAAAGGGAAACAACAACGCCCGTGAGCAGCAGCGGTTGCTTCTCCTCAGAGAGGAAGGCGTTAAAATAGGCACTCTTTAATTGGACACTTTGCCTTGTGGTGTAATGGTAGCACGTCGGATTCTGGTTCCGCCTGTGAGGGTTCGAATCCTTCCAAGGCAACTCCTTAAGATTGCAGTTAGCTGATGATCAACTAACTGCATTTTTTCTTTTATGTATCTGCACAAAATCGGCAAAACGAATCTCGGCATTCCGGTTGAACAGAATCCATACAGCAATTTCAGGACCTTCCGGCAGAACGGGGTCCTGTTCCTTTCCGCACAGGTAAAACGAATTTTTCAAGGGGTGGACGACTCTATGCTGATTCAATCATAGTAACCGCTATTGGGGTTTCACAATATATAAATACATTTACAAGCACACAATCGGATTTCCTCCACCGATTTTGCATTATTTAGTTTTGAAGTGCCAGAATTTGGCACTGGTGCCACTTAACTTTGCAGACGGGAAGCGATAGTGCGTCCCCTTGTCACTCTAATTCAGCATTGACCATGGCTCTTCTTATTATGCTAATCGTATTGCCCGGATGGTTGTTTCAGGCTCTTAAAGATGGTGCCAACATAAAGTGATCCGGCATATCCGTCGGCACTTCCGAATGCCCCTCCGCAAACCACAAAATTCTCTGTACCTGACACGCAAAATCATATCTTTCGGAGAAACTCCAACAATATTCTGTATAACAACTTAATCCTAACAACATGTCTTTCTGGAATTTACTATGCGAGGCCGCCCTACTTGATTTAATCTGCAAACTTTTTTCACCTAAACGGAGCCCGATTGAATCGCGTCGCGACAACAAGACCTTCAGTAGCGGCAACGCATTCCATGACACCGATTATTCAGGAGATTACTCGTCGGGCAACAATAGTACGTCAGGAAATTATTTTGGCGGACATTCTGGCTCATGGAACGACTGCATCGACGACGACATTATCAACGATGCGTTTTTCGACGACTTCTAAAACGCTCAGCGATATCATATTTCGGTTTGTTGTACCCTTTTGTCGGTTCTTCGACTTAAAAGGGGAACCTCGGCATGGTTCTTGTTGTTTGAAATTTCTGAAAACGTATTTACCACGCATATGAAATTCACAAAATTCCTGATGGCCTCCGCAGGCGCCGCCACCATGCTGTTCGCACACGGCAGCGAACCGGCCGTAGACCAGCTGACCAAAGCAACCGATTCTATGAACTCAGTAATCATCTACTTCACCCACTCCGGGAATACGGAGCTTGCGGCAAAGGAGCTCTCGAAGGCAACGGGCGCCAAAGCCATCCGCCTCATGCCGGAGCAACCCTATTCGTCGGCCGATGTCGACTGGACCAATGAGACCTCCCGATGCACACGCGAGCATCTCGACCAATCACTACGTCCGGCGATTAAGCCTATCGACATTGATTTCACCAAAGTCGATACGTTATTTCTGGGTTTCCCGATCTGGTGGCACGAGGAGCCGGCCATAATCCGCACATTTCTCGACACCTATGGCCCCCAACTTGTCGGAAAACCGATTTACCCCTTCTGCACCTCCTATGAAAGCCCGATGTCGGAAGCCGACGCGACTCTGCGCAAAGGCTATCCCGGACTTGACTGGAAAAATGGACTCCGCCTACCCGCATCAACCGAAATCATAAAACAATGGATCGAACAACAATGACAACGATTAAACTCAACAACGGCGTCGAAATGCCGCGCATCGGCTACGGCGTATATCAGGTTAACCCCGAGGAATGCAAACGCTGCGTGGCCGATGCGCTGAGCGTAGGCTACCGCATGATTGATACAGCCCAGGCCTACCACAACGAGGAAGGCGTCGGTGAGGCGGTAAAGGAGAGCGGCATCGCCCGATCCGAGCTTTTCATAGTATCAAAAATATGGATTTCCAACTATGGCTATGAAAAAGCCAAAGCATCGATCGACGAGAGCCTGCGCCGCCTCCAGACCGACTATATCGACCTGATGCTCCTACACCAGCCTTTCTGCGACCGCTACGGCGCATACCGCGCTCTCGAAGCAGCCTACAAGGAAGGGAAAATCCGCGCAATCGGCGTAAGCAATTTCTATCCCGACCATTTCGTGGACCTTGCAAGCAACGTTGAGATTCCACCGGCCGTAAATCAGATTGAGACACACGTATTCGACCAGCAGACCGAAGCCCTCAAATACCTCAATGAATTCGGCACACGGGCAATGGCATGGGCACCCCTCGCCGAGGGCCGCAATAACTTCTTCACAAACCCGGTGCTTGAGGCAATCGGCCACAAATATGGCAAGAGCGTAGCACAGGTGGCTCTGCGCTGGCTATATCAGCGCGACGTAATCATCATCCCGAAGTCGACCCATATAGAGCGCATGCGCCAGAATCTCGACATCCTCGACTTCTCGCTCTCCGACGAGGATATGGAGGAAATCCGGCGCCTCGACACGGGCAAAAGCCTGTTTTTCGACCACCACGACCCCGAAGTCGTAAAGATGTTCATGGGCTGGCGCTGACCCCCTCCCCTACCGCAGGACGCCGCAGACATCCAATCGCGGCGTCCTGTCGTATTTTCCTTACATATGACGACTATCCGCCACCGCAATTCCACCGAAAATTCGTAGCTTTGCAGAGCAGAACCACTCACCCCCGTATGTCATGAAAATCGAAAAATGGGAAACAATAGATAGCCGGTATGCAATCCGGCGCCCATGGCTCACGGCACGCTGCGACACCGTGCGCCTCCCCAACGGCACCATCCATCCGGAATACTACGTTCTGGAATATCCCACCTGGATCAACGTTATCGCCATTACAGCCGACGGGGATTTCGTCATGGTGGAACAATACCGCCACGGCCTCGGGGATGTATTCACCGAACTCGTTGCCGGAGTGGCCGAAGAGGGAGAAGCGCCCATGGATACCGCACGCCGCGAACTTCTGGAAGAAACGGGCTACGGCAACGGCACCTGGCAGCAATTCATGGTTCTTTCGCAGAATCCCAGTTCGACCAACAACCTCACATACACATTTCTGGCCACCGACGTCGAGAAAATCGGCACCCAGCATCTCGACGCTACCGAAGACATCGCCGTGCGCCTACTTACTCCTACCGAGGTAAAGCAGCTCTTGCTCGACGATAGAATCAAGCAATCGCTTATGGCCGCCCCACTCTGGAAATACTTCGCCCTGAAGGCCTTGTAACCCCTCTTTCCAGTCCTCGCAGAAACTCCAAGACACGCTCAACGAAACCAATTAACCCATCGTCGTTAATCCTCGCCCCTCGCCTACCCCTCTTCATGGTGCTCCTCACAGGATGCTGAAACCATCATAACACACATGTAGAATCTTTTCAAAACATAACATTTGGCGGTCAACGGATTTGTTGCGAGGGATTGTTGCCTTCTCCCAACAAGTTGCCAGTCAATTACCCAAGGGGGCATTTATTGGCGAAGGGGAGCGGATGCTTCCTTGCGGTATTGGGCGGGGGTCAGGCCGTAAATCTTGTAGAAATTGGAATAGTAGGTTGCCTTGCGCGGGTATCCGGAAGCTGCTGCAATGGCATCGATAGTCCATTCCGGGTGCTCGCGGATGAGGGCTACGGAATGCTCCACACGCAGCTTGTTGATGTAGTCGGCGGGGGTCAGGCCGGCATACTGCTGGATAAGTTGCGATACCCGGCTTCTGGGCAAACCGGAGCATTCGGCGTAGAGCGAGTCGCGGGTGTAGTCAGACTGCAGATAGCGCTTCGACTCGAGTATGGTTCGTTCGATGGTCTCAAATTGGGTGTAGTTCTCATCGGCAAGAGCACTATCGCGGCTATGAATGATTTTACGCTGGGCTGTAAGTTCGTCGATTCGGCGCGAGGCAATGCGGTTACGGCGCTGGGAACGTCGATATTGTATCAGCAGCACAGCAGCGATCAAAAGAACTGCCACGGCAAAAACTGAGAGAAATATCAGCATTATCTGCCTGTGAGCGGCTTCGCTGCGGGCCCGGCTGAGCTGGAGTTCAGTCTCGTTCAGCGCGAAAAGAGTAGCCATTTCCCGGATCCGGCTCTCTTTCTCCCGGGCATAGATGCTGTCGCGGACCACCCCGGCCCGCTCCATCAGCGAGAAAGCAAGTGGATAGTTGCCAAGCCCCCGTTCGGCACGGGCATTACTTATGAGGAGGCTGTGGAAGTCGTCGCAAATAGTGTCGCCCTGCTCAAACATCGGGAAGAGTGGAGCGGTGAACTCCAGCACTTTGGCCCATTGCTTTGATTCGAGGAGATAGTCTGTAACAAACACGCGCCCTACGGGCGTGCGTCCATAGTCGGTAGCCATAAAATTGCTGAAAGCCTGCTGTGCCCGACTGGTATCACCGGACATCTGGGCAGCCGAGGCGATGCGTGCATAGGTGTAAGCCCGCTGCTGGTCGGTATAACCGGCAGGTGCGCCTCCCAGGCAGTCTATCCGGTCGATGATTTCAAGACGTTTCTGGCTGAGTGCGAGAGCATCGTCGAAGCGGTCGTCGGCATAGAGCTCCACTATTTTCATCCCGTAAGCCGACGAGACATTGGCCAGTTCACGTGCCGACTGCGAGGATGTTCCCTCCGAGATTATCTTATCGAGGTAACCATAGCCGCGCTTTCGGTCGCCCATATCAAACGACACACCGGCCATGGTAGTAAGCAGATTATAGACCGCCGGGGTGTTGTCGAGCGCACGTGCCAGCCCGATGCCCAACGTGGCTGCGTGGATGCATCCCCGGAAGTCGGCTGTCGACCGTCGGACCGCAGCCAGTATGGTCAGAAGATTCAGCTTTATGTCCGGATGGCAGTCAATAGAATCAGAGGTTAGGGCCTCCGAGGCATAACGGTCGGCAAGCGCGAACATCCGCTTTTCGTTGTAAGCTCTTCCGCGCCACAAATTCATGAGATAGGGCGGCATCGGGGAGCTTTGAAGCTTTTGGGCGTCATCCATCAACGATAGCACCGAGTCGGGATCGCTCACCACCAGCCTTTTCAGGTTGGCATCGGAATATTGGTGGTCAGCAGAATTTCCTCTTGCCGTCAGAAAACCGGCAACCGCTCCAAGAAGGAATGCACATATAAGTCGAAGGGGTATCATATTGCAAAAATACGGAAATATTCCCATACCGCAACATTGGCAAACGGTATTCGTTCCAAATGAGTTTCGACATCATATACAATTGCAATACAAGCGATTGACAAAAAGCGTACATCAAACCGTACAAACTTCTATACAATTGTACGTTCGCCCGGACCAATGTACGCCGCTTATGGGACAAACTGCATCCGTTCAGGTTAAAGATTTATCAGGGAAAAACCTAACTTTGCGATATGTCGATATACCCTTACATTCATCTAACGAATTATGCTTATGTTTACACACATTTCTCTATCTGACGCGCTGTGCCACCTCGTTAAAGGCTGCGGTCTGACAGCGTTGCTTTCAGTCATTGGTTTTATGTCGGCCGGTTGCTCCGACAATGAGGATGCACCCTCGGATGATCCGGCCGACTACTCTGTGGCCGTTTCCATGTCGTATCTCCTTGAAGGAGATGAATCGCAACTGGGCGACGTGGAGATTTATACGGTCGGTGAAAAGGACGATCCTCTGCCGATAAAACAGCCTGTAAACTCAGGGTGGACACATGAGGTGGAACTCCAGGGCCTCCCGGAAGCTTTCGGATTCATGGCGGCGCCGGCCATCCGCGACAATATCAGCGCCGGCACCATGGTAGACCTGCGGTCGACTGTAAGGATGGTTATTGAACTGAAATGCAAGGGGCAGATAATAGATACCAGGATTGTTGACGAGACCGACGAGTCCGGGGCAATTGATCCGTCGAAGGCGGAATGGGCTGATATGGTGGATTCCTATGTGTTTCACATCGTTGACGGCAAGATTGTCCGCTTACAAGATACCGGCTCTAATGACGAGGAGGAAACGCCCTCGGAAGATATGCCCTCAGTCGATTCGGACAACGTGAAAGTGCATGGCACGCTGTATTATATCTCCGAAGCCGACGTAGCCGAGACCCCCGACTGCCTCCACGACAATGTGGTCGCCCGTTTCTCCGTGCGTAACCATTGGAGCGGCAATACGCTTGGTAAAGGCGACTTCCTTTATGCCAAAGCCTCCGAAATAGAGGATATGCGCGGAGAATCCCCATTGGCCGCAAGCCTCGACAACGGCTGCATCCTCATTCTTGACGAAGTCGCTAACGAGACCATACTGCGCAGAATATGCGACAATCTGGGAATCTTCTGCCCGATGGCCGACGACATCGACGACATAGCCTCGTCTCTGTTTATCATGGCCGACTCCGACGACCCATTCACCGACGCTCGCGGAACATCATACCGCGGCCTGTTCATAAAGATCTCGCCGCTTGCCGACGACGGCGAAGCCATCTCCGATTACTCACAGGGCGAAATGGCCGACCGAGCCGCCGAATGCCTCAACGGATTGCTTTCTGCCTCTCCGGCGCCCCCCTCTGCCCGCAGTCTGTCGGGCCGTGCGGAGCCGGAGAATCTTACTGCCGTCGTGAATGCCTACAAGGTTTATATCACGGACTACAAGCATACACTCGTTCAGTCCGACTACCGGAGCAAGTCCTATTCCAAGCCCTCGCAGACCAACGTCTACAATGTGGAATTTGATATCTGGAACGTATATAGTGTTGCCGAAAAACGCAATTACTATTACATTCATCAGTCGTTCCTCGGCTCGTTCAAGAATTGCTATAAGGGCGTACACAAAACCAACATCACTACCGACGGCTGCTATACGATAGCCAAAGTCGGAGAATACTACTGCGACCACATGACGCTCTCGGTCAAGCCCGACGCATCATCCTCCGGGATGATTATCCACCGCAACTCGCCCTCCACCACCCAGACCGACGTAAACTACACATCGGGATTTTCCTGGAATCTCTCCGGCGAGGTTTCATACGACGGCAAGTGGGGCGGCTCTGCTTCCGGTGGCATAGCGCTGTCGTTCTCCGACTCATATACCCGCGCCGACATAACCATAGAGAACAACTGCGTGCCCGGCAGCGAACTTTCGTGGACTTTCTCACTGATGAAAGCCCGTGCGAAATTCAATCCCTTCTACGGCGCCGGCTCAAAATTCATCGAGAGCTCGCTTACCAGCCGAACATCAATGAACGCCTATATGGACTACGTGATTTCCTTCCCCGAGAGTGTGAAGGAGCCAAAACTTAACGCCACACTCGAGGTAAGCTTGCGCTCGTCGGCTGCCAAATGCGGCTCTATCTGCGGCGAACGCACCAAGGATGCAAAAACCACTAAGGAAATCAAGCTGCCCGTCCACACCAAATAAACTAACCACCTTTCGTTTATCCGTAACCCGAAAATCCATGATACGAAAAATAATATCTCTTGCGCTACCGGCGCTCTTCGCGGCCGCGGCCAGTGCCGCCGACATAGCCCCGTCTTCGGTCAATGTCAGGTTCGAAAGTTCTCAGGCAGCCGATTCCATTCTGTCGCTGCGCCCCGACCTTAAGCTCGAGCGCATCATCCCCGCCGCTCCAAATCCCGAACTCGAACGGCGCCATCGCGAGGCCGGGCTGCACCTTTGGTTTACGGCCTCCACGTCGGGCCGTGAGGAAGCAATGCGCGAGGCTGCCGCCCTCCGGAAGGTAAAGGGCGTGCGCGCTGCCGCTCCGGCCTCCTTCATACGCATTCCCCGGCCGCAGCCCATTGCGGCGGGAACGCCTCAGTCGCAACCCGCAAAGGCTGCGCCCCGGAGCACGGAGGCAACTGTAAACGACCCTCTCTACCATTACCAGTGGCACTACAGCAATCCCGACTACGCCAATATCGACCTCGAAAAGGCATGGGATTTAGAGGAGGGCAACCGTAATGTTGTCGTCGCTGTGATGGACGGAGCGGTAGAGTATACGCATCCCGACCTCACCGCCAACTGCTGGGTCAACGAGGCCGAACTCAACGGTCTGCCAGGCGTCGACGACGACGGCAACGGCTATGTCGACGACATCCACGGCCTGCGGCTATTTCCCGACAATGGTTTTTCTGACCACGCCACGCATATAGCCGGCACTATCGCCGCGGTCAACGGCAATGCCACGGGCGTATGCGGGATAGCCGGAGGCAATGGCCGCGATACCGGCGTCAGGGTTATGTCGGTAGCCGTGTCAAGCGAAAGCGGCAGCGAATTCGTAACCGATGCCGATATTCTGCGCGGTTTCGTCTATGCTGCCGACAACGGAGCCGTAATCGCCTCCAACAGCTGGGCCGACTTCGACCCGGCATCGTCACTCAAAGTCGACGCAATCAACTATTTCATCCGCAATGCAGGCAAATTTGAAGGCTCTCCCCTTAATGGCGGTCTGGTGGTTTTCGCAGCCGCTAACGAAAATTCAACCGACGCGCCGAGCCCTATCAACAGCGTCGACATCGACCGGAACTCGGTGCTGATTGTCGGAGCCGTTTCAGCGAAGCGCGTCAAGGCCTCTTTCTCCAACTACGGAACGTGGGTCGACATCGCCGCGCCCGGCGGAGGTTTCGACGGCAAAGGCATCTACAGCACCTTAACCGACGGCCGTTATGGCTTTATGAACGGCACGTCGATGGCATGTCCGCATGCTTCGGGCGTAGCTGCGCTTGTCGTCTCGCATTTCCGCGACCGTGGGCTTACTCCCGCCGAAGTGCGCCGACTACTGATGGACACTTCCTCGCCCATCGACGGCTATCAAGCCGGCTATCCCTATGCCGGTAAAATCGGCAAAGGCCTCCTTAACGCGGCTCTTGCCCTGCAGTCTGACCCGGGCGTCCCGCCCGCACTTCCCACAGAGCCCTCGGTGCGCCGTCTGGCCGGAACTCCGTTCGACTGCCTTCTTTTCACCTGGACAGTACCCGCCGACGGCAACGGTAACGCTCCCGCCTACTGCGTCCTCTATGAGGACGGTAAGGACTCCTCTACCATAAAAATCAGGACGAACGGACAGAAAGTCGGCAGCCGTTTTGCCTTCGACATCACAGGGAAAGTTATTCCGATCGATTGCCGCTACAGAATGCGGTCGGTCGACGCATGGGGCAACGAATCCGAACTCTCCGACATCATCCCGATACCCGAGGAGGCCGACGACGACCGCCTCTGGAACACCTACAACAACGACAACTTCGTTGTCTACCGACCCTGCGGCACCGGATTCGAATACGCTATGAAAACGGCCGATGTGGCCATCCCCGTGCGCCGCTTCAACGGCTACTATTTTGAAGTCTGCGAACCAAACAATATCGTTGCCGGCATCCATAAACATGACCACTGCGTTCGCTTCGAACTCAAGCCAACCGACGCAACTCCCCTCGGCACATTCCCGCTCACCGTCAAGGCGGTCTCGCTCGACGATCCCTCCGACGTAAGCGAACTCAAGCTTTCATACACCGTATACGACAAACTCAAGAGGATTACAGGGCCGGCCCAAAAAGATAACGAAATCACCCACCTTTATGTCTCCGACCTCTCGGGCACAATCTCGCTCAACGTAAGGGATTACGTCGCTGACCCTCTTGGCCTTGAGTTTGTAATACCCGACGAGAACGGCGATGCCGCCGACAATTTCTTCTTCAACCGGCTTGACTACAGAGTAGAGAACGAAACGCTCACCATCGACTACGAACTCAATCCCGAGCAGCTCGAATGGTTCGACGATCCGGTCAAGCTGACCATCCATCCCTACAACACCTACTATGTCACCGGCGAAGCATCATTCTTCATCCACTATCGACCCGAATCTTCCGTTTATTCCGTTTCGGCCGATGTTCCCGGCACGACAGACCGCGGCATCTACACCATCACCGGCATCCGGCTTGATCAGCCACGCGAAACCCTGGATCCAGGCCTTTATATAATCGACGGCCGCAAAGTCCACATCTGCCGGTAGACCCTTCATCATCGAATCATAAGGCACACGGCACATCCTTGAGGAATATGACATACAACCTTATATTCTTTCGATAGTTCGGAATGGGCTTTATCACTTGCGAACCTTCAAGAATACTTACATAAGGGTGACGAGTCGGCATACCCCTGTGTTCGTCGTAGTGCTTTACGGCACGAATATTGATTATCTCATCCATATCATTGAAAGATTGGCGATTGCAATTTGATTATAAACAAACGATTTTGCAATGGCAATCCGTGAAATATATATTTCAATCCGTAAAGTTGATAAATTCTATATAGCATTATATATGTAACTTTGCACTCGGAATTAAATTGCGGCAGGAGACATTGCATCCTTTGCAAGGAAGGGAATCTATCCACAATCCCACTTCTACAGGCGGTGGCGTAGAAGCCCGGCATCACAATATTAGCATCATCAAATAATTGACCAGAATATTCTATTCCAATCATTCAGCTGTCTCTCGCCCTTACAGCGTGTGCCAGAAAAGAGCACGAAATGGGTTAGACACTCTGAAATATCATATATATTCTAAATATGGAGACGAATAATGTAATGAGCCGCAGAAGCGCATTGAAGCGAATGGGCATAGCTGTGGCCGGCGCTTTAATATCTTCAACCGGGGTGATTTCACTCACATCTTGTGGAAATAAGGATGTAGTCATTCTTTATTTTACAGGTACAGGCAATTGTCTGTATGTTGCCCGTCAACTCGGGGGAGAAAACTCCAAGTTGCTGAGCATCCCTCAGTTAATGAAACAAAACGACATCGAAATAGAGGCCGATGAAATAGGAATTGTATATCCCATCTATGGGCACATGCCTCCCAATATGGTGCGTCAGTTCATCAAAAAAGCGAAACTGAAAGCGGATTATAAATTTGCAGTCCTAACCTACGGCAACCGGAAATGCAATGCAGTGGAAATATGGGATGATATTTCACGGCAAGCCGGCGTTGCGTTTGACTATATCAACACGCTTATTATGGTCGATAACTGGCTCCCAAATTTCGACATGAACGAGCAGATACTGATTGACAAGCACATCCCGGAGAATCTTGATAGAATCATTGGCGATATTTCTTCACGCAAACATTGGCATGAACCTGTCACGGAGGAAGAACGGGAACAGCACCAAGGTTTTCTGGAACGAACCGGGATTAACCCCGAAATCGGATTTGTGCTGCAAAGTGAAAACTATTTTACCGCTACCGATGCTTGTATTGGTTGCGGAGCTTGCGTTGAAGTTTGTCCGAAAGGCAATTACAGCTTGACATCGCAAGGCATCAAGACAGAAGGAAACTGCGAATTTTGTTTTGCCTGCATACAGAATTGTCCCCAAAAAGCCATCCGGTTTGTGAAAAATGAAAACGACCCATTTTTGCGGAACGGTGAGAAAAATCCCAATGCCCGTTACCGAAACGAACATATCTCCTTAATGGATATCAAGCGGGCCAACAGCCAATTCTAATACCTGGGGCTATGCTAACCGGCACAACGGCTGATGTTAATGCAAGAAAAACATTTGCTTTACCCCTCATTTTGGAATCACATTATTATTGTTCCATGATTTCACAGGAAGCATTCCCACCTGGTCACGACGGATTTTAATCATCCAGTTCACACCGGAATATTGCCTATGAATAATAGCGGTGATTGTCATTCTGACAGCAAGTTATCCGTTTTATGCAACCGAAATCTGAATTCAAAGCCGCCCGTATTTATTCCCGAATGATTCCCATCCCACATCTTATAGATGATTCTAGAGATTCTAAAGCAGCCCCGCTTGGAGATAGACGAGCAAGCAAAACCTCTGAAAATCGTTGATTTGTCAGAGGTTTTCTGCGATATAATAGACCTATTTGCAATCGCCTGGTGTCGGATAATATCGTCGTAACTAAGTTGTTTTCAGAATATTGTAATGCTGCTCTCTCCGTTGTTCACAAATCGCACACGGCACCATTTCAAGGTTCTTCCCCATTGTTTCCATTGTGGGTATTACAAAGTTACGAAAATATCGCTTATTATCAAAAATCGACAGCAGATTATTCAACTTAGTTTGGTTGTTCAGGGACTTCAACATCAGTATTTGCTTTTTTGATGATTTCACAATTCTCGTATATAATACTATCAATTTTATTAAGCAATGCGGTTAAATCATTTTCGATACTTTCTACATATGTCCTGAGATTTGTTACAACAGCCATATAGATAGAATCATCCAATAAAGGAGCAAAGGCCTTTTCAATGTTATCAGGGCACTTCTCTCTCATATGATTATATAAGCTATCCCATGTTCTATTTAATTTAGCGGCAATCGAATCAGCATAAGTTACGTTAACTTCGTCAATGTCATTATATTCCTTATTTGTAAACAATTCGAAGTTCAACTTCTGACGTCGTCGTCTTTCGATTGCTGTAATCCCAGGCAAATTGGTCAACTTGGTGTTGACATCGGCAAAATACCTAGCAATGTCCTTATCACCATCACGGTCAACAAGCAGAAGAAGATCCTCCGAGAGCACTTGTGGGTCGAACTTCATCTCAATCAAATCAATCGAATTAACAAAGTTAACAGGAGTGAACAACTGCCAGAAATAGGGATTAGCACGACAAAAAAGTCCCGCATATTTCTTGCGATAAAGGTCGAAAGAATGATCTCGACTTATAAAGAACAATTTAGGTTTATCTTCCCAGTCGAAAAGATACTGCCCCATTCTGACATCATGTTCGAGCGTGGCATAAGACTTCTCATTATATTTAAGAACAGCATTGAATGCTTTTTCGGATTTTTTTGTATCCTCATAAGTATATGAAGGAAGATAAAACAATTCAATATTTGCCTCACTTAATAAGTATTTGATTTGGTCCGCTAGAGAATTGTCCAAGAAATTTTTGTAATCATCTTCTGCATCATAATCTTCAAGGTTAAACAATATGTAGAGATAATCTTTGAATGTAATAATATCATCCGGAAGTTTGTCAGAATCTTTGAGGTCAGCGTAATGATTGTAAAATACGTTGTTCGTTCGTAATTCAAACTTACGATTTTCAGCATCCGCAAGCTCAATGAGCTGAAGTGCCTGAGCCAAATGACCCTTCACTTCAGTGATGTATGTATTTGCAAACTTCAATGAAAGCCCATTCTTTTCATTCTTTGCTATCGAAATTAGATCTCGTGCAATCTTGTAATCATATAACCGACCAGGTTCGAAATCATCGTAAACTACGCAAAGTATGGGCAAAATGACCTGTGTATCTAGAAATACGTCACGTCGATACATTTGGGGATTACCGTTATATTCTGTAGTTGAAGCAAGTGAAGACATGAACGAGCCTGCACAAAGTCGGTAAACAATGTCATTGGAGCTACACAAAGCGATTATTTCTTTGTAAATTTTTTTACTAATCTCGATGTCATTTATGTCTGAGTTTAGAAATTTCAAGAAGGAGTTTTCATCCTCAGTCTCATCGTAATTAAGGCCTAAATTGTCAACAACAATTGCTGCACTTTTTAGCCTTTGTGTCACAAGGTTTTTAAATTCAACTAATACTTCATCCGTTTTGCTAGCTAGTGCAGTGCCGTTTAGGATAGTCTGTATATCATTCCTGAACTGCATCTTATTATGACTACAATCATTTGCATAATCAGTCAATCTCTGCTGTTCATCAGATGTGAGACTATACGTTTTTGGGGTCTCATGGACGACCTCGATTTTTCCTTTACTATATAGCCCATTGAGGCAATAAGTATGTGCATCCAAAGTTGTTTTGCCCACAAACTCGTCAACCTTAGCTTTAATTATCGATTCCTGTATGGGACCTTCCTTCGCCATAAGGCGCAGAACAAAACAACGAATTATGTCTCGTTTTAATTCCCCGGACGCACGGCTGAATTTTAGGAAATCATATGCTGCTAAATCTTCATCTGTTACAGTCTCTCTGTTTTTAATAGAAGGATCGTGTAAGAAATTCGGATGCAGCGCAAGTATCTGAGGTTTCCGTATATGGCTAATAAACAAATAAGCAGCCAACGCATACTTCAAGTATTGAGCAACGTCTGATTTATCCCAGTCCGGCGCAAGATGTGCATTCTCATTGCGCGGAATTACAGCCTTATAGAGAATATACTTCCCCGTTCCAGTAGACCGCCATCTTTCACCTTGCGTGTTATAGTTTTTCAAGTCAGAAAACTGTGATAATCCAAAGTGATCTATCACTTTAATAAATGCTCCTTGATGATTAGGAAGAGGATGATTCTCAAACACATGTATGCGTTTGACAAAGGAATCAAAAAGAATTGATATGGTCCTAAGAGGATTAAGTTCCCCCACCTCGGTGACTATTGCCTTATTCAAGGCGTCATCAAAACTATGAGAAAAACCATCAAGCCCAAATACGCCAGATTTCTCATATATAATATGGTACAGGATGTTAAGTGCGTCTTTAAGTTCAGCATCAGAAATTGCCATACCATCCTCTTTAAAGACACTCTTAGCATACTTACAAATGTCGTTAGAAACCTTACTCCATTCAATCATAAAGTATCAGAATTGAAAATAATTACAAATATTACAAATAATTTTCATTTGTCAAACAGTGCCATTCATTTTTTAATATTGGTTGACCGGTTTTATTATTGCCATTTTATCTTTCCACTCAATTTTTCCTTCTTGCGAGTTGGTGATTACAAGCAAATTGTCGCAGTGGAGTTCCTCGGCGGCTTCGACGAGGGCATCGAGTTCGCGTTTGCGGGTTTTCTCGGAGGTTATGTCGTAGCAGACTTGGATTAGTTGCTCTACTTTCGTGCCTTTACGGGTGACGAAATCTATCTTTTTATCGTTACGGGTACGGTAATAGAATAGAGTTTGACCGGGAATATAGCCACGGCGTAGGAGTTCTACAAATACTTGATTTTCTAATAGGCGGCCGAGGTTCTCACTGAGATTAAACGCCGTGCTTTGCACAAAACCGTTGTCAACGACATATACCTTTTTAGGAGCCTTGTTCATCAGTTTCAGCTTATTATTGAAGCGTGGCAAATAGAAGAATAGGTAAGGCTCATTGAGATAGTCGCAGAATTTTTTTGTCGTTGCCACACTTGACAGGCCCAATTCTCCGGCAAGTTCGTTGGCTGAAATCGGATTGCAGAAATTTGACAACAGATAGGTAGCAAGATTGTAGAGGTCGGTCGTATTCCTTACATTATGGCGTTGGGCGACATCTTTCAGCAGGATTGAATCAAACAGCGTGGAGAGATAACTTTTGGTGATGCCACGAGCAGGGATTGTTTCAGGATACCCGCCGTTTCGCATATAGTCATCTGCCAGCACTATTGCCTGTGCAGACTGTTCCTCGCGGTCAGGGCTGATATTTTTCCACCTCATGGTTTCATCAAGACTGAAAGGGAACATCTCAATCTGGAGATAACGGCCGGTCAGCACTGTTGCCATTTCACTGCTCAACATATTGGCATTACTGCCGGTTATTATCAGATTCTTTCCCCGGCGATATAGCTTACTTACCCACAAATCCCAATCCGGAAGGTTCTGAATCTCATCAAGCAGCATAAAATCGTAATCGGGATAGACATCATCAAGAGCCGACATTGCAAGATCCTCGTCCCATTTTTCAAGCAACTGGTTATCGTCAAAATTGAGGTAGGCAAAATTCTTGCCTTGCAACATCAACAGGGCAAAAACGGATTTACCGACGCGACGGGGGCCGGTTATAAGTTTGATAAGGGGGTTCTGCAAAAGTTCGTCAGCGTCATACTTGGTATGCCGTTGCTGATATGGACGCGACATCAGTTCGTCACGCTCCGACCGCTGATTGAGTATCGTCGTTTTCATTACAATCTGTTTTAGACTGCAAATATAGCGAATTTTATTCAATTAAATCACTGTATTGAATAAAATAAGGCTTTTTTATTCAACGCACTTTATGTAGTTGAAAAAAAACAAAAATAGCATGCTAATCATAGTCCAAAAGTGAAAGCTCTGGAAAACTTATGTAAGAGGACGTGACAGCACGCTATGCTTGTGCATAGCATAACTTTCATGCATTTGCTCTTACAAGTTCCAATGTACCAGATTTTCACTTAAACAAGATGCGGTGTTATGTTATGGGTATCGTGATATACTATTGGCTCTCCAATCGTTATTCTATGCGATTTTGCGTTGCAAAGGCACGCATTTTTCCGAGGTTTTCAAGTCTTGATTTCTCCGTTACGATTGTCAGATATACCGAGGCGTTTTGTCGCACCACTCCAAATGCCGGCTCTAAAGAAGGCTTTGATTATTCTTTCCGTCACAGCCTTTGGATTTCGGGGGATAAGTTCCTCAACAGTATCCGGCATCGCGTATTCAAACTTGATGTCAGTTGCAGCGATAACATCTTCGGCAACGAGAAAGGCGATGTGAAGAACCTTATCTTTTAATTCCCGGATATTGCCCGGCCACGGGTGAAGTTTCAACGCCTTTATTGCTGATGCGTCAAGATGTTTTTTCGGGAATTGCCTTTGGCGTGCATATAATGCACGAAATATATGCATATGTACCGATTATTTCTCGAAGGTAAGCAACTGGATATTCTTAATTACCAGCGTGCCGCCCTTTGCCTCCTGAAAGTAGCCCTCAATGCGGTTATACGTCTCGCTGCGGTCAGATTTCGGGTTATGTCTGCCGACAAGTGCCGCTCCACCGGCTTCCAAGACGATCAGAGGTTTCTGCATTCTGGAGCTTTGAAGATAGATTTGTCGTGCAATCTGCTCCTTACCCATACCGCTTTCGCCGAAGATGATACAATTGGCATTAGTAGCTGCCACTCTCTCGATGGATTGCTCAATCTCAAGGAAGGCTTTACTCCGGCGTGGAATGAGTGAGTTGCCGAGCTGAAGCATGACAGTCTCCGGCTTCGCATACTTTCTGACGATTTCCTTAAGCTGTTTATCAATCGCGGCTCGCTGAATTACGTTGACAGCACCACCATCGCTCAACACGTCAAGCAAGTCCGGGCCGTTTAGGTTATTTACTATGGCAATAACAGGAAAAGAGAATCCTTCTCCCTTCTGCCAGTTTACTAACTCTTTTGCGGAACCGTCGGGCAGTTTATAGTCTGCCACGATAACCGCACCCGGCGGCAATTTTGCCACCTCCTCTTTTGCAGCCTCCATATTCTCGACAGCAATCGGCTCATATCCGGCTCGCGTGAGCAAGCCTGACATAAGCCGACGGTCGGATTCGGAGGCATCGACAATAAGAACCTTATTCATATTAGTTAATTAATAAAGTAGTAAAAATACCATATTTTATGTGTTATGTAACAAGTTGTCCCATTGAAGCTATGGATTAGTTCTTTTGATTTTTGAAAACAAAATAATTCCTACTATAAATGTCAACGTCTCCGATAATGGCATGGCAAGCCATATCCCGGAAATACCGATTAGCTTTGGTAACAATATAAAAGCCGGTATTAGCAACAAGAATCCTCGGAGAAACATCAAGGTAAGAGCTGGTTTCATTAACTCAAGACTTTGAAAATATCCGACGATGCACACATTGAACATGAAGAACAATATGCCGACGGCAAAATACGGGAACCCATTGATGGCAACCGGGGCTGCCGGATCTGTTTCTCCCACAAAAAAGTGGACAAGTATTTCTGGCAGGAATAGGAAAACAAGCGTCAGAAAAACTCCCGCAGCAAGAGCCGTAGCGAACAGCATACGCCTGATTTTATATACCCTGTCAAGATTATGTGCGAAATGGTTATAGCTGATTATAGGTTGAGCCGACTGTATGACGGCGTTGGCTATCATAAATATGAAAGGCGTGTAATAACAGGCAATACCGAAAGCCCCAACTCCGTTGTCGCCGAGATAGCGCATAAACACATAGTTGCCTATAAATGCAAGTATGGCAAGCATCAGTTCCCCCAAGAGGCTTGACGAGCCTATCCTACATTGATATACAATGCTCTTGACAACATCCTTTATATGGTTTTCAAGAATAGGTCTCAATTTGAATTTGAGTTGCCGCGCGTAAAAAAGTATATATACTGCCGCAATCATACCTCCGGTTATTATGGCGATACTTGTGGAAAGGGCCACTCCCGAAAGTCCACGCTTGAACACATATATCATAAGCCAGTCTCCTCCTAAGGTCATGATGGCGGTGATTATATTGCACCACATTGCAATCTTTGGCGCGCCGTCAAGTCTGATTATAAACAGACCTATCGCGCTCCACATCTGAAACACGAAGCATGGCATGACAAATATGAGGTAATCCCGTACCAACGGCAACAAATGGTCGGATGCGCCAAAAAGCCTTGCGGTGGGTGCGGGGAAGAAAATCACGAGTATAGATACAGATACCGTAATCAATGTTGCGAAAGAGAACGCGACAGCAACATGAAACCGTGCCTTCTCCGGTTCGGAACTGGCAAGCATCGAGGAGGAAACGACGGAGCATCCGGCTCCGAACATAAGACCGAGACCGGAAAACACCATCCATAATGGGACAGTGATGTTTACGGCTCCAAGCCCGTCGCTGCCTATTCCGTGTCCTACAAACGCTCCGTTAATGGCTGTGACCGCAGCCATACTCAATAATCCGAAAAGAGTAGGAAAAAACAATTTGAAGAACAACCTTGTGATGTTGTCCTTCCCTAAATCCATTGCCTGTGATTCTGCTTTGTTCATTGTCGTTTTATCCTTATTTTTTCAGTCTGCAAAATTATAAAAGCTCTTCTGGATAGGAGTTTACATTTTATTGCCGTGTTGGGTGTTTTTCGTGACACTAAAAAATTCCATGTTCATTTTATTGCGGTGTCGGGTACTTATCGTGAATTAGGGTCTCCATTCCGTTCTTATTGATTAATTTTGCACCAAAGAAATAAATGATGGACGATAGAAACTCAAAACCGACCGGAACAATGGAAGAATGTTCGCTCAATATTTCCGACATGAAGGAATATTGCGGCCGTCGTTTTGAGATAAGGGGATGCGCCATCCTCTTTGTGGAAAGCGGTTTTGCCACCTGCAAAATCAACTATCAGCGTTTTTCCATGCGGAAAGGATATCTCGGTATCCTGTTTTATGACGATATGGTGCATTTTGAGCGTGTTTCCTCGACATTCAAATGTATCGTCATAATGGTGCCGTACAACCTTGTGGAAGAACCTATCTATAAGGTGACTACAAGCGGATTATGGAATTTCATCTACAAATGCCCTGTTTTCCCTCTCAACGACAAGCAGCTTTTCCAGATCAGGGCATGGTGGCAACAGGTAGCGTGGGTGACAACCAATGTGATTGATACCTATAAGCTTGAGGTTCTGAAGAATAATATCCACAACCTACTCATGGTCATAAATTCAGAACTCAGTATAGTCGATAGCAGTGTATCAAGCATAGAGGATAACCGCTCCCGTATGCTCGTCACCAACTTTCTTGAACTCGTGGCAAAGCACCACCTCGATTACAGGGATGTCGGTTTTTATGCCGAAAAGCTATGTATCTCTGCGTCCTATCTGTATAAAAACACTTTCAGTGTCTTGGGTGCATCTCCAAAAGCACTTATTGACAGGCAGGTATTGGCAGCGATAAAGAATTATCTTATGAATACGGACCTTACGGACAAGACAATAGCTTCCCAGCTCCATTTCAAGGATCCTTCCTATATGTGCCGTTTCTTCAAACGGATGGAAGGGATGTCTCCGCAGGAATACCGTAATAAAATGAACAACTAAATATTTCCCATCATGGATAAAATCATACTTACCGGCGACCGCCCGACTGGTCGTCTCCACCTCGGACACTATGTCGGCTCCCTGAAACGCCGTGTAGAACTTCAGAATTCAGGGGAATTCGACAAGGTGTATATCATGATTGCCGACGCACAGGCACTGACAGACAATGCAGACAATCCTGAAAAAGTACGCCAGAATATCATCGAGGTAGCCCTTGACTATCTCTCGTGCGGACTTGATCCGGCAAAAAGCACAATCTTCATCCAGTCACAGATTCCCGAACTTTGTGAACTGTCGTTCTATTACATGAATCTTGTGACGGTATCACGTCTTCAGCGCAACCCGACGGTAAAGACCGAAATCAAGATGCGTAATTTCGAGGCAAATATTCCTGTCGGCTTTTTCACATACCCCATAAGTCAGGCAGCGGATATAACCGCTTTCAATGCCACTACCGTACCCGCCGGAGAGGATCAGGAGCCTATGATTGAACAGGCGCGTGAGATAGTGCGACGGTTCAACAACATTTATGGAGATACACTCGTGGAGCCGGAGATACTCCTTCCCGACAATGCGGCCTGTCTCCGTCTGCCCGGTACCGACGGCAAGGCGAAGATGAGCAAATCGCTGGGCAACTGCATCTATCTTTCAGATTCCGAGAGCGATATAAGCAAGCGGGTAAAGACGATGTACACAGACCCCGACCATCTGCATGTGTCAGATCCCGGAAAAATAGAGGGCAATACTGTCTTCACCTATCTGGATGCTTTCTGCCGTGCTGAACATTTCGCAGCGTATCTGCCCGATTATTCCTGTCTTGATGAACTTAAAGCCCATTATCAGCGAGGCGGACTCGGTGATGTGAAAGTGAAGAAACTCCTTGATGCGATATTGCAGGAGGAACTGGCTCCTATACGCGACCGCCGCAAAGAGTTTGAAAAGGATATTCCCGCTGTCTTCGATATGCTGAAGAAAGGCAGTGAGGAAGCACGCGAGGTTGCGGCTGCAACTCTTGACAGAGTACGTCATGCCATGCGGATAGACTATTTCAACGACAGGGATTTCATCAACAAGCAATACAGATAATCCGGATAATGAACACAAATCAGGAGATTGCCGATTTTCTGTCTGAAAAGAATATCGGATATATGCGTTATCAGCATAAACCTATCTTCACCGTAGAAGACGGGCTGGAAATAGCTGATGCGCTTGGCATTGAGCCGTGTAAGACCCTTTTTCTCGTCAACCGTCAAAAACAGCCATATATGTTGTTGACAGCGGGAGACAAGAGAATCTCATTATCCGATTTTGCCGGACAGGTCGGCAGCTCCAGATTGTCGTTTGCATCAACCGATGAGCTTATATCATATCTCCATTCTTCACCGGGGGCAGTAAGTCCGTTGGGTCTTATTTTTGACCGCGATCACCAAATCAGGCTTTATATCGACAGCGATGTGCTGAAAAAGCATTGCATTGTAGTCCATCCATGTGTCAACAATGAGAGTTATGTTTTCAAAACCCATGAATTCATAAATACGTTTCTGTCAGCTGTCGGACATAACGATTATATTTTGTTTTGACCAATGGAAAAAGAGATTGCGATACATGGTGTCACTCTTCATTATTCGGAACGGGGACAGGAAGGTCATCATCCCGTTCTTATAATGCACGGATGGGGATGTTCTTCCGAGACTATGGAACCTATTGTTTTCTCACTGGCTCACAGGCTCCATGTATTTAACATAGACCTGCCCGGTCATGGCAAAAGTTCCGAACCGACCTCTGTATGGGGTGTGAATGATTTTGCAGATATGATTGACGAGTTCCTATCTACTCTTAACATAGTCAATCCCATTATTATAGCACATTCTTTCGGAGGACGGGTTGCCATTGTCCTTGCCTCCCGGCGAAAAGACATAAGGAAGATAATGTTGATTGATGCTGCCGGGATTAAACCCAGAAGGACATTGAAATATTATCTTAAAGTCTATGGATTCAAATGTGCCAAGAAGATATTTCCTCTTTTTGTCGGCACACAAAGGGGTAAAAAGATTGTTGAGAAATATCGGGCGAAAGCCGGGTCTTCCGATTACAATTCATCCACTCCGATTATGAGAGGGGTCATGAGTAAATGTGTCACTAAGGATTTGAGGCATTTTGCTTCCTGAAATCAAGTGTCCGGTCTTACTTATATGGGGAGACAATGACACAACTACACCGATAACAGACGCACGCATTATGGAAAAAATGATACCCAATGCAGGTCTTGTGTCGTTTCCATATTGCGGACATTTTTCTTTTTTGGAAAATCTGCCACATTTCAGAGCAGTCCTTAAAGAATTTTTGAGAGTGGAGCTACAATAACCCTTTTTATTACTTTCGGAGGTTTGCTTTTCATGAGTATTTTATAGAATTTGCAACCCTTCCAATCCCTTTTGCCATGCGTAGGAGGACAAACGGAGGACAATAATTTGTCTGTATTTTGAATTTTCCTAGTCGAAATTCACTTCATCGAAGCCTTTGAAGCCGAAAGACAGCGTCTCGGAGGACCCGAAATCATAATTTTTGACACCATACACCACCTCGTCACGGCGTTGACAGTGCAGCTTCGTTGACAAAATGTTGACAATTTTGAGGAAAGAAATAAGCCAAGTAATTGAAATTCAACTACTTGGCTTATTTTATTGGTGATCCGCCTGGGGTTGTGTACTCAGGCGGTATTTCTTTGGGTTTCAACGAGATGACTTCCTGAAAATCGAGATATGCCCCTTCTTGCACTCTTGGATATTTCAATGTTCTTCTTCGTTTACAGTTGCAAAGTTACAAATAATTCGCCGATTTTCAGCGATTAACAGCGTTAAATAACCATTAATTGTTTCGTTACTTTTCTTATAAATCGCGTTACCTATTTCTCTGTCGCCGCAATATTGGTTGCGTGTAGATTGGATAAATCTGAAAAATGGACGCTTTATTCACCTTAGATGCTCAAATTCTTAAATTTTAATCTCTATATTAGTGTAGGTATGGGTTAATATTGGGATTAAAATTGCGAATATGGATATTTTATTTGTCAGCTCCGTCAAATTCGCTAAATTTGCGGTAGATAAGGAGAGCAAATATGATACAAGAACTGAAAATAAAAAACTTCAAATCATTCCGAGATGAGGCGGAGCTTAGTTTTGAGCCATCCGGCGAGGATAGATACAACAGTGTTGTGACTATGCCTGACGGAGTGCAGCTTCTCCGTTTCGCGATAGTGTTGGGTGCAAATGCCAGTGGTAAATCCAATCTGCTGGATGCGATTGAATTTCTGCGCACATTCTGGAACAACATTCCTGCGACCAATAATGACGGAACTGATGTGCAACCTTTCCTGATGAGAAAAGATGCACTGTCATTCGACACGGAATTTGAGGTGAAATTTTATGTTGACGGTATCCGCTACTGGTATCAGCTCATAGTGAATCCGGAAAAAGTTTGCCGCGAGGTTCTTTTTGTCTATCTTTCAAATCGCCCGACAAAAGTATTCTGTCGTGAAGATGTGGATGGCGTTTCAAAGCTGAACTTTAATCGGGCGGTAGCCAAACTTTCACAGGCCGAGATAGAAGTGATGTCGATGAACTGTCTGCGTAATATGTCTGTGCTTGCGGTTCTTAAAAAAGTAAATATTGCGGTTCCTTATCTTGACAATATGCGCCGTTGGATTGATACGCGGATGTTGCCCTTGCAAAGCGGCACTCTGTCGTCGTTATCGCAAGAAGCAAAAAAACATATTGCTGACAGTGAGGATTTTCGTGAATATCTGATGCAGTTCGCAAAAGAGACCGATTTCAATATTTCGGATATCAAGATACAGAAAATGGCGGCACTATTCGGGCATACCGTACAGAATGAAACAGGAGCAGAAGACTATGTTATGCCGGAAGCCTGCCAAAGTACAGGTACCAAACGTATGGTTGAACTGGAATCGCTCATATATACCCAACTGAAACGACAGGCTTTTCTATGTGTCGATGAAATTGAAGCTTCGATGCACCCGAATCTAATGGAGTACATCCTCGCCAAATTCATAAACACGCCGGACAATCAGTCGCAACTGCTTGTATCGACACACTATGACCCGATATTGAAAGATATTGATGATATTTTCGGGAAAGATTCAGTTTGGTTCACGGAGAAGGGCAAGGACGGTAATACCGCATTATTCTCTCTCGCCGATTTCAAAGGGCTGAACAAACTTTCTTCTATCCATCGTGCCTATATGAACGGGCAGTTCGGAGCATTACCTAATGTGTTATAAAATTCTGTCATGGCACGAAGAATAAAGGAGCGAGAACTTGACAAATTTTTCACAATCGCGCTGACACAAACCTTAATTTCGGCAACAAACTTAAATTATTGCCGAAATTAAGGAGATTATTAACCTTGCATAAGCTGGCTTGTCTTTGCCCAATAGTAAAAAGCTTCGGGAAATACTTTTTTCAGTTTGTTCAACTTCCCAGTAAGTGTCGGTGCGATTGTCATCTCCGACACTACATCAGGCGTTCCGGGATACTTCTCTATTACAGTGACACCTTTGCGTATGCAAGTGGAGATATATGCCGCTTTTGCCGAATCGACAATGGCATGGTCTATATGATAATTTGATGTGTGGATAAACGATTTGATTTTCTTTATACCGTCTTGTAGAACATCGAACTGGCCGATTCCTTCTTTCCCTCTCGTCGCTATAAGAATTGAAGTCTGTAAAATGTCGTCAAATACCGTTTCAAGATTGTTAATGTCACGATATGCCATTTCTACCTCAACTATTTGCCGGAATGATTTTGCGGTGACTTCAAGATTATCAATCCTGTCGAACAGTCTTGCTATGTCGTAGAGTTGTTTTATTATCTCTACGGAGCAGACTTTTTCTTTTTTGTAATAAGGTATGCCGGTTGTATTGGGCGCAAAAGCCGTAAGTTTGTCGCCAAGTATGTCAGCAATCGAAGGTACTTTCACATTTAACGGTTCTCCTTCAATTTCTATGAAAGGACTGACTATGGGAATTTCAACCGTATTCTGGTAATGGCACTCCTCATATAGCACATCAAGTAAAATATAGCCTTCGCCACTTATACGGTCGGTATATGCCAGTTGGTAAAAGAATTTAGAATGGCTCTTCGGAATATTTTTTCCGGGCGTTTTGCGCTCTACAAGATCAACCTTTGTAAAGCCGAAATCCTTGAAAGATGAAAGATAGCGTTCTATCTCAGTTCCGGGAGGACAGATTATATCTATGTCTATACTCAGTCGGTTTGTCGCACCACCAAGAAGCAGCATGGTTGCTGTGCCGCCCTTAAAGTGAAAAGGACATCCTGATTTTACAAGCATCTCAAGCAGGGAAAGCGCGCGGACAACCTTTTCGATTAGCTGGGTGTCATTGTAATTCAACTCTATGGCAACTTTTTCACACCATTCACGTGTGAAACATTCGGTTTTAATCATAATCAATCGTTGTAGTTCAAAATTGTTTCCATGGTTTCCCGTATGCCCCGGCGTGAGGCATAGCGCAACATCTTGGGAGTATTTATTGAATAGAGCGACAAGGCATTTTGCATAATATAAAAAGACTCGTCACCCTGTAAATAATAGAAATCCGGATCGGCATTTATATCGACAAGTATCTTTTCAAGTGTCGGCATCCTTACACCGTCAATCATTATTACAGGTGATTCAGTTGTCAAAGCCTTTACAATTACTGATTTTTCTCCTAAATCAATATAGTCGGACATAAATTCTGCTGTCGGCTTATGATATGCTTTTGTTTTCTTGTCAGTAAGATAGTGGAAAACCGCTTCAGTCGCATCTTTCGGCACTTCGATATATAAAGTGTTGTTTGCAGAAATGTGGCGCTGCAATGAAGTTATATTGTTACCGGAATATACCAGAACATCAATCAGAGGGAAAGCTCCCGATACATCGGCATATAAATCGCGGAGTTCCTCTGTCAATAGTGGCATGAAATTATTTTTGGTATATTTTCCGTACAATCCGCGTGACAACCTTGAAAGATGGTTCTGCTTGATTAGCTTTTTGATATGCCACAACAGACCGGAATTGGAAATATTCTCCCGGTTCCGGACATAATCTGCAAGTTCGCAAAGGGTAAAGCTGTTGCGATTGCTGGCGAAATTCAATATCAAGTCTGCGGTACTCATGTTTCTATAACAAATTTCAGTACAAAGTTAGCTTAATTTCGGCAATAAATCAAATCTATTGCCGAAATTAAGCAGGACGAAGATTAGATATTGGTACAAAAATCTGCGATTATAATCCGGTGTAGGTACAAATTTTTGCGATTATAACTGCAATTTTTACAAAAAACTGAGTTTAGGACTCATTTCACTGCGGAAACGGAGAGAGGTGTGGCGGCTCACAGTGCTGTCGTCGGCTTTGCCGTCAGATGGTGACGGTGAAGCAGGCTTCACTGACACCATCCGACCGCACGCCGACTATGGGAGCAGGCTAAACCCCGACTGCCTCCAACGCCTTGTGCCGATGCTATTGCGTAGCAGGCACAAGACTTAATATCGGCAGTCCGGCTTTTTAACGCCCGCTCTTTGTATGGAATTTGAGCCGCCGCGCCACTCTCCGTTTTTCATCAGCCCCCGTCGGCAGAGTATGTGACGGCACCGATCCCTGCGGGCGCGCTGCTGTCGCATACACTGCCTTTTCCGGGGCGGAGGCATTTCAGTTCATCACAGAATTGATAAAAACAGGCTTCTTCAGGATTATTTATTGAAGCGGACTGTCATGCGCTGTCGTATTGCTCCACACTATTATCATTATGCCAATTTTCGTATGTCTGTCGTTCTGTGTCACCCTGCGGGGCGTTGCCAGCTCTATGTTTTCATGCTGAGTATAATTCGGAGTTCAAAGTTTATTCGCTCGGAGTTGATGAACACGCAGGGACGGGGTATTCTTTCGCATTTGTCGGAAAAAATCTCCAGACCTCGCTTCCCTGCGGTCGCTCGGCTTGTATTTTTTCCGGCAAGTGCGGAACACCCCTCTTTTCCCTGCGTGCAGGTGTGTCAACGAGCGAACAAACTTCAAACTGCGATTATACGCATTAAAAAAAATATCGCCTTATGACACTGAACGACAGACATATTAAAATTACGAGCTTCACACCTTCACCAGCTCATACCGCATTAAAAAAGGCGGTTAAGGTGACAGGGATAGCACTGGGGCTGATTGTCGGGGTGCTTCTCTGGGCGGTGCTGAAACCGATTTGCCGAGGTGTGGGGTGGATAATCTCAATCCTCACGGCAGCAGGGATAATCTATTGGATAACGACACTATAAAACATTTACGACTATGACAACGACAAGACATTCAAAGACTTGGGAACAGCAAGCCAAATATTACGAGGTTGACAACATCGCCGAGTATATGGTGGAAACCTATCTCAACGGCAACATCTCAACATTCCGCGAGCTGTACCGGGAACTCAAACCTGCGGGGCGCAGACTTTTCATAAGCTGGCTTTTCCACACGGAACTCAACCGCACGGAGATTGAAAAAATGATACTCGCAACACTCTAAACTCATACGACTATGGCAACGACAAGAGAAAACAAAGGCACACGGGCCTTTAACGACACTATCAGGGAATACCTTGAAGGTATGGCGGAGAATGACGCCCTATTTGCCGTCAAGTTTGCAAACCCCACCAAATCAATGGAGGACTGCGTTACATACATCATCAACCAAGTGCAGAAAAGCGGTTGCAACGGCTTTGCCGATGATGAAATCTTCGGAATGGCAGTCCACTATTGGGAGGAGAACGAGATTGAGGTCGGCAAGCCCTTGACAAACTGCCAAGTGGTAGTCAACCATACGGTAGAACTTACCGAGGAAGAAAAGGAACAGGCACGGCAGGACGCAATCAACCGACTGCGTGACGAGGAAATGGCGAAAATGCGCCGACCCAAGACCACCGAAAAGAAAACCACCGAGAACAATCCCAAAATCGCACAACCAAGTCTTTTTGACTTTTAACACTTTAAGGCTATGAAACCAAAGACCAAGATACAAAAAGAGGTGGCAAGACTATCCGCCACACTGCGACCCATAACCGAGGCACAAGAGCGTTGGGCATACCGCCACTGCATCGAGCATATCGCATACAGAGCCAAAAGCGGAACTCTGACCTGCTCGCTTTGCGGACACTTGTGGAAAAGCGAGAACGGCAGTCTGTGCGACACTCTCGCAGGTTGCAAATGCCCCCACTGCGGAACAGAACTGAAAGTGCTGGATACCCGTAAGCGCACTCAAAAGGAAATACGCTATTTCTGCGTGATGACGGTCTGCGGAGGTTTCCAAGTAATCAGAGTGGCGCAGGCTCATTATTCAAGCAAGAAGGGAGAGCCGATGAAATTCTACTGCAACGAGGTGGTGCAGCGTTGGATTTCACCCGACGGCAAAGTCACCAACATGGCTCTGCTCCGCACCTATCCGTCATACTATTGCGACCAGTGGTCGTTATACAGCGACATGGAGGTGCGACCTCACAACAGCCTTTATGATGATGTCTGCAAATGGAGCGAGGTCTATCCGTTGGTACGCACCATCCCCCAACTCAGACGCAACGGGTTCAAGGGCGATTTTCACGGCATTTCCCCCGTGCTGCTTTTCAGCAGACTGCTTTCCGACACACGGATTGAAACGCTGATGAAATCGGGAGAAATTGAGGATATGAAATATTTTATCCTCAACCACGGCAATGCCGACAAGTTTTGGGCATCGTATCTCATCGCCAAACGCCACCACTACAAAATCAACAGCCTTGAACTATGGTGCGACTATCTGCAAATGCTGGAGGACTTGGGGCAGGACATCCGAAACCCGAAGAACATCTGCCCCGAAGATTTCATAGACGCACACGACAAGGCAAACCGCATGATTGAAGCCAGACGCCAAAAGGCTATGACAGCGGCAGAACGACATAGGGAGGCAGAACGCCGTGAGCGTGACCAACGGATTTTGCTCCAAGAACAACAGCGTGAGGACGATTTCAAGGCGATGAAATCTAAATTCTTCGGACTTGTAATCACCGATAATGAAATATCGGTAAAGGTGCTTGAAAGCATCGAGGAGTATTTTGAGGAAGGCAGGACACAAAACATCTGCGTATTCGGGGCAGGATACTACTCAAAAGCCGAAACCCTTGTATTGTCTGCAAGGATTGGCAACAAAATCATAGAAACCGTGGAGGTTGATTTGCGAACCCTCAGAGTGATACAATGCCACGGCAAGAATAACAGGAACACTCCCTACCACGACCGGATTGTAGATTTGGTTAACGCCAATTCCAAACTCATCAAGGAGAGAATGACCGCCTAATGTTTAATCCGACCACCGCCCGAAATATGGCGGTGGTCATAAATCCCCACCGATTATGAACGTGACATTTGAACATCCGACAATCATCTTTGACAATGATATAGCCGAGATAATCATAGAGTTTGTTAACCACATCCTTTATGCCGACAACGAAGAAACGCTACGGCAGATAGTAGCTGACTTTGCCGACAAGTACGACCTTGACAGATACTTTGTCTATGGCTACGGAAGTCACCACCTATGGCTGAAACAAAGAAAGATAACCAACCCTGATATAACATTTGAATATCGGATACTGATTGTAGAATACTAAAACCGCAATACTATGGCAACGAGAATGACCGCCAACGGAGTATGCACAACCACCACTCCCGGCACTGAACAATACGAGGTGTTTTATACCGGCTATCGCACAAGACGCAAAAAGCACTACCAATACGACTATCGCCACACTGACGGAGAGTTATACTCCTGCGTGGCTGATACCCTTAAAGAGTGCAGACAACGCCGTGATGAATGGCTCAACAAGAAAATCAACAACTCAAAATAACAAAACTATGGATAATCTGATTGCAAAAACAATACTCCAGCAAATCGGAGGACACCGCTTTGCCGCAATGACGGGAAGCCACGACTTCATCAACCTCGGCAACGGACTGAGAATGAGCCTCAGCCGTAACAAGACATCGGCTAACCGCCTTGAAATCATATATGACGAGGGCGCAGACCTCTACAATGTGCGGTTTTACCGCCAGTCCATGAACCACAAGACCTTTGAGGTGACGACAAAGGACATCGAAAAGATAGATGGTGTCTATTGCGATATGCTGGAGGAAATCTTCACCGATGTGACGGGTCTGTACACCCACTTTTGAAAATATATTTGCCAAGTCGTAATATAGCAGACTGGACGACCTTGTGATGAAGTCGCCCAGCCATTTTTCGCTAAAAATTTCGGCCGCCAAAAGGCGGCGTTTGGCATGTATGAGGATGACAAACTGTCAGATTGGTATCATATCGTATATTGGCATACTGTTTGCTTGATTAGTAATCGACAATAGTGTCACAAAACTAAAAAAGATTGTTTTAATTATGGGAATAAAACCGGGTCCCAAAAGAATTGCCAAGTCCACAGGCAAGCCAGATCGTCGTCAGAGGGATAATAAATCCACACCAGGAAACACACCCTCTCTCAAACCTCATATCCATAAGAAAGGAGATTAACTAAATCTTCCTTCTTCGGATGACGTAATTTTGGCCCTATAAGCAATACGTTTATAGGGCTGATTTTATATATGAGCTTCATTTTCTTCCGGAAAAAATTGGCAAGCCCACTAAAAAGCCCTAACTTTGTATTGATAATTAGTGTCACAAATGGCACTCGATGTCAATATATGATTATCCAACGACCTCATTATTTACAAAAACTCATAGATTGTCGCCACAACGGGATGATTAAAATCATAACCGGAATACGACGATGTGGTAAATCGTATCTACTTTTTCAGTTATTTTCCTCATGGCTGAAAGAACAGGGCATTTCTGAAGACCATATTATCAAGATAGATTTGGAAAATCGACGAAATAAGGCTCTGAGGGATCCCGATGTTCTTTTGGCTCATATTGATTCGCTTGTTAAAGACGATTCTATGCACTATGTGATGATAGACGAAGTGCAGCTTGTAAATGAATTTGAGGATGTTCTGAACAGTTATCTTAAAGTGCCGAATGTTGATGTCTATGCTACAGGCAGCAACGCCAAATTTCTTTCAAAAGATGTCATAACTACATTCCGAGGACGTAGTTTTGAAATAAAAGTATATCCGTTGAGTTTCAGCGAATATTTTTCTGTCTATGATGGCTCGCAGGAAAAAGCTCTTGACGCATACATGACCTATGGTGGGATGCCTCAGATAGTGGAGTTCAATAATGATGAGCTGAAAAGTGATTACTTGAAGAACCTATATACTGAAACATATCTGCGGGATATAAAGGAACGATATCAGATTAAAAATGATGAGGAAATGGAGAATCTGTTAGACTTCATATCATCGTCAATAGGGAGCCTTACGAATCCGTCAAAACTTGCAAACACGTTTACAACTGTAAAGAAAGAAAAAATAAGTCGTAACACAGTTTGCAGCTATCTTGAATATATTTGTGAGGCATTTATTGCCGAAAAAGCCTCACGCTATGATGTCAAAGGCAAAAAATACCTTGAAACACCATACAAGTATTATTTCACGGATCTCGGACTAAGAAACGCCCGGTTGAATTTCCGGCAACTGGAGCCATCACACATGATGGAGAATATAATCTACAATGAATTGCGGATTAGAGGTTTCAATGTGGATGTCGGCGTTGTTCCTGTCTCTTATACACATCTCCGAGCCCACGAGACGGAGCTACATCTC
>ENA-OZES01000012-OZES01000012.1-human-gut-metagenome-genome-assembly--contig:-NODE-12-length-152438-cov-12.793691_pt1 | contig 152438 bp, 115 predicted proteins | sample MGYA00245068_ERZ653609 | MGnify/ENA primary metagenome ERZ653609 (study PRJEB26926, sample SAMN06164898) | human gut metagenome | biome: ENVO:00009003; feature: ENVO:2100002; material: ENVO:00002003... | reverse complement strand
TCCGCTATATAGAAGAAGTCCGGAGAAAAGACCCCGGCATCGGAGGATTAAAAATATGGATTATGTATATGAAGGAGTTCGGAAGTGAATCAGCGATAGGCCGTGACCGTTTCTGCGAGATATTCGACCGATACGGCTATAAACTGCGCCGACGCAGACGGACAACGCGCACCACCGATTCGACTCATGGGAATCCGACGTATCCCAATCTAATCAAGTCGATGATTCCCACACGCATCGGAGAGGTGATAGTCAGCGATATAACGTATATTCCCTTGATAGATGCAATTAGCGGCGACCGAACTTTCTGCTATGCGAGCCTCGTTCTTGATTCATACACCAAGATATTGCTGGGGCATAGCATAGGGCCTACATTGGAGACGATTTATCCTTTGGAGGCTCTGTATATGGCCATAGACATCCTGCTGGCGCATGGAGTGAACCTGTCAGCTACGATTCATCATAGTGACCGGGGAACGCAATACACATCAGCGGACTATATTGAAGTATTACATCAATATCAGATGCGTATCAGCATGACAGAATCGGGTAATCCCAAGGATAATCCCGAAGCAGAGCGCATCAATAACACGCTGAAAAACGAGCTTTTCAAAGACAAAGTGTTCAATAGCATCGAGGAAGTCAGGGAGGCCATGGAAGCAGCCATACCGTTCTACAACAACGAGCGTCCGCACAGGAGCATAGAGATGCTCGCCCCAATGGAAGCCGCCGGCCGTACAGGCAGGTTCAAACGTGGATGGACAAGCTATAGAGAAAAGGCCATTGACAACCTTGACAGGGAGGCTTTGCCGCCATAAATTTTTTTGTAACTCCGCCCCTATCCCTGGGCTACGTTGCCTTCGGGCTACGCCCTCAGTCAACTCCGCCCAGGGATAGGGGCCGGTCAGTCAACCATCTCCAGAGATAAAGTAAACCAATATCAGTAAACATACCAAACAGAGTCAACCATTTTCAGGAACAGACAAAAATACTGCCGGGGTTAAACCAAGTCGGGGTGGATTTTTGTTTTTGTGAATATAAGTTAGTACATTTGTGGTAAAACCGACCACTGGCATCGAGATTCCCACCTCCATCGTCCAACCGAGTTCACACATTATGGGACTTTACAAAAAGAAAAACATTTTCATCGGCGCCATAGGGCGGCTGATGTTTCCCGAAGCCCTCTGGACGCGCCGCTTTCTGCTGGCGTGGATCGGTTGCCTGCTGACGGTCGTAGCATTCGACCTGATGTGGTGCCTTCCGACAAACCCGCGCGCGCTGGCCTACGCAGGCACATACATCAACGGCATCCTCCTGGCCACGGTGCTTGCCCTGCCGGCCGTGGCGAGCCGCCGTCAGTGGCCGCAGCTGGTTGTACTCCTGCTGGCCGACTGTGTGCTTGCCGCCAACCTGATGTATGGCGCGGCATTCTACAGCTCTATACCGTTGGGTGCCTACCCCAGCGTAGCGTCGGTTCTCGATTTCACCGGTGCCGTAGGCACGCGCTTCTCATGGTGGTATCTGGTGCTTCCGGCCATAGCCGTGGCTACCTTCCTGCTCATGCAGCCGGCCGACGAGGCCGACGAGCCCCGGCCCAACATAATCTTCTACACCCTTACCCTCGGAGCGCTCGCCCTTCTGGCCGGATTTGTAGCCATGGCCTGCGGAGGAATGGCCCGGCACGTGGCCCGACTGCGCTCGAGCTACAACGGAATTGTGGCGCCTGTGGTCTACACCATCCCCGGCGTGCTGATTGCCGAAAGTCTTGAAGTGCCGGACTCGATAAGTCCCGAGCAGCAGAAATATGTGGCTTCATGGGGCCGCAACCACGTGGCGATGCGTTCGGCCATGGGCGAACCGGCCGATACCATGGCCCGGCGCGACAATCTGGTGATCATATTCTGGGAGTCGCTGGAGTCATGGCCAATCGGCATGAAAGTGGAGGGGAAAGAACTTACGCCCAACCTCAACCGTATGCTCCGCGACAGCGCCATGCGCAGTTTCTACGCTCCGAGAGTGCTCTCGCAGGCAGCAGCCGGGCGTACCAGCGACGGGCAGCTCCTCGCTCTCGCAGGAATGCACCCCACCCGTTCGGGAGCTTTCGCGATGACCCGCAGCGGCAACCGCTTCCACACTCTCCCCGACGCCATGAAGCAGCAGGGAGCCAAAACATACCTCCTCAGCGGCGACCGCCCCTGGCGATGGAACGCCGAGATGATGGCCAGATCGTTCGGAATCGACCACATTCACCTGCGCGACAGCTGGAACACCTCTGAGCGCATCAACGGCGACACGCCGAGCGACAACGCCGTAATCTCGCAGGCCATAGCAAAAATGCAGCGTGGCGAAGTCTGGCCCGACGGCGAGAAAGCCTACGTACAGATCAACACCCTCTCGGGCCACGCCCCCTTCAAGATTCCGGCCGAACTGCAGACAATATCGCTCGACGGAGGATATCCGGCCAGACTGCGCGACTACATGACGGCTGTACACTATACCGACCAGGCCGTCGGGCGGCTGCTCGACTATCTGCGCCAGCGCCCCGACTGGGACCGCACTATGGTTGTGGTCACCGGCGACCACGAAGCTCTTTCCCACTGGCGCTCGGCCCTTCGAAGCGACGCCTCGGGAGCCAGAATGATAAACCCCGAGGAATATGTTCCGCTGATCGTTCTCAACGCCCCGATTTCCGGCCGACGCGCGGCCGTAATGGGGCAGATCGACATCTATCCCACCCTGCTCGACCAGATGGGACTCGACTACGGCTGGCGCGGCATGGGCTTCTCGGCCGTGGCCGAACGCTCGCCGGCATTTGCCGTAAGCCACCGCGGCCGCATCGTCGGCGACACCTCAGGCTTCGGCAGCAACGTAGCGCGCCATGTGGAAGACGCCCTCACGGTCTCAGACCTCATCCTGCGCCACGACCTGCTCGAAGAATAATAAAAAACAACCATACAACCCCTCCTCCCTAAACTCCTTAAATTCCTTAAACTCCTTAAATTCCTTAAACTCCTTAAACTCCTTAAAACTCCCTAACCCTCCTTGCACTGGCTTGGACAATACATAGGATTCGGATGGCTGTGGTGGTGTGTCGCCACAGTCTACGCGCTGACCATACTTGGCATAATCGCCGTGGTGGTCAGCGAAAACCGCAACCCCGTGAAATCGCTCGCGTGGGTCACGGTGCTCCTCGTCGTGCCGATGGTCGGACTTATCCTCTACATATTCTTCGGCCGCAACATTCAGAACAAGCGCATAATATCGCGGCGCAACCGCCGCATCCTGCGGCGTCTTACCAACCGCAGCAGCGCCAGCGCCCGTCAGGGGAAGCCACCGGAGCATATCCGCAACCGCATCAACCTGGCATCGTCGCTCTGCGGCTCCAACTACTACGACGGCAACAAAGTTGATATCTTCGACAACGGCGCCGACAAAATCGAGGCTCTGCTGGCCGACATCCACAACGCGCGCCGTTATATCAACCTCCAGTACTACATACTTATCGACGACAAAGTCGGGCGCCGAGTGATCGATGCCCTTGAAGAGCGCGCCCGCGCCGGTGTGAAAGTGCGCGTAATCTACGACCATGTAGGCTCCTTCCGCCTCTCGCGCAAGGCCCTCAAGGAGATGCGGCGCGCCGGAGTGGAGGCCTATCCGTTTTTCAAGGTGGTATTTCCGCCGTTCGGAACCCGTATCAACTGGCGCAACCACCGCAAGATTGTGATAATCGACGGGCGTGTGGGCTATATCGGCGGAATGAACATAGCCGACCGCTATATCGACGGCGGCAAGATGTTCGCCATGTGGCGCGACCTCCACCTGCGCATCCAGGGGCCGGCCGTTGCCGCGCTCCAGCAGTCGTTTGCCGTCGACTGGAATTTCATGGGGCAGCCCCTGCTGCAGGAGACCGACTTCGCCGCCCCGTCGGCCGACAGCCCCGTGGGCCTGCAGCTCGTCACCGGCGGCCCCACCACACAGTGGATGAACATGACGCTCGTGTTCCAGCAGGTAATCTCCGAAGCCCGCAAGTGCGTCTATATCCTCACCCCCTATTTCATCCCCACCGAAGGCCTGGTGCAGGCGCTGCAGCTCGCCGCCCTCTCGAAGGTCGACGTAAGGCTGATTGTGCCGCAGCGCAGCGACAGCGACATGCTCCGCTGGGCGTCAAATTCCTATATCATGGACTGCCTGCGTGCCGGGGTGAAAGTCTATTTCTATCAGAAAGGGATGCTCCACAGCAAGGCCATAATCGTCGACGACGATTTCTGCACCGTCGGCTCCACCAATTTCGATTTCCGCAGCTTCGAACATAATTTCGAGGCCAATATGCTGATATACTCTCCCGAATTCAACGCCCGGCTCAAGGCTATGTTCTTCCGCGACATGCGCGACAGCCGACGCGTCACCTCGGCCGAATGGCGCGCCCGCCCGCTGCCCCGACGGATGCTCGAATCCTTCATGAGGCTCTTCTCTCCCATTCTCTGACGCATCCGGAACAATAAAAGACACCGTTGCTACGTAAAAATATATTAACCTACGGACATATTAACCCGCATTATCCAAACCCGACTTAAAATGCGATACGACGACCATATCCTGAAAATATACCAGAATAGTTTCCGCAACAACTGGGACCTTCCCGCCCTTACCGACTACGGTAGCCAGGAAGTGATGACCTACGCCGACTTCGCCCGCCGTATAGCCCGTCTGCACCTCTTCTACCGACAGATAGGCCTGAAGCCCGGCGACCATGTGGCTCTCCTGGGTAAAAACTCCGCCTCCTGGGTAGTTATGTTTATCGGGACAATAACCTACGGCGCCACAATCGTTCCGATTCTTGCCGACTTCAATCCTCACGATGCCCAGCATATAGTCAACCACTCCGACGCCCGGGTGCTTTTTGTAAACAGCTCCATATGGGAGACTCTGGATTTCGAGGAGATGCCTGAGCTGAAGGCCGCCGTCTCGCTCGAGACGCGCCAGGTACTCGCCGAGCGCGAAACCGAGGGCCATCAGATGCCTTCGCGCATAATCCGCAACCTCACGCGCAAATTCAAGGCGACATATCCGAAGGGGTTCCGACAGGAGGATGTGGTCTACCCCGAAATCGATGCCGAAAATACCGCCATACTCAACTACACTTCCGGCACTACTGGATTCTCCAAAGGAGTGATGCTGACTTACGACAACATCGCGGGCAACGTGAACTACGGCATAGTCAGCCGACTGCACTACGAGGGGTCGCGCGCTCTTTCATTCCTGCCGCTGGCACATGCCTACGGATGCGCCTTCGATATGCTCGTGCCCCTGGCCGTCGGCACTTTCATCACCATCTTCGGGAAAGCTCCGACGCCGAAGCTGCTTCTAAAGGCATTCAGCGAAGTGAAACCGAATCTGGTGATATGCGTGCCGCTGATTCTCGAAAAAATCTACCGCAAGCAGATAGTGCCGATGATTACCAAACGCGCCATCCGCTGGGCGCTCGCTGTACCGTTTATCGACAACGCCATCTATGCCAAAATCCGCAACAAGCTTGTAGAGGCATTCGGAGGCCAGTTCGAGGAGGTGATTATCGGCGGAGCGCCGCTCAACAGCGAAGTGGAGCAATTCCTGTACCGCATCAAATTCCCCTTCACCGTTGGCTACGGAATGACCGAATGCGGCCCGCTTATAAGCCACACTCCCTGGCGCTCGTTTGTGCCGTCGTCCTGCGGACGCACTCTCCCCTGCATGGAGTCGAAAATCATGGGGAGCAAAAATCCCGAGACGGAGCCGGGCGAGATCTGTGTGCGCGGTCAGGACCGCATGAAAGGATATTACAAGGCTCCCGACATTACCGCCGCCACCATCGACGAAGAAGGCTGGCTGCACACGGGCGATATGGGCACCCGCGCGGCCGATGGCACTCTATTCATCAAAGGCCGCTACAAGACGATGATTCTCAGCGCCTCCGGCCAGAACATCTATCCCGAGGAAATCGAAGCGAAACTCAACAACATGCCCTACGTGGCCGAAAGCCTCGTGGTGGAGCGCGGAAAGGGTCTGACCGCAATAGTCTATCCCGACTACGAGCGCATGGATGCCGACAAGGTCGACATGCAGGCTCTCCCCGAGCTGATGGAGGCCAACCGCAACGAGCTCAACAGCCTTGTCGCGCCCTACGAGCGGGTGGACCGCATACAGCTTATTCCCCACGAATTTGAAAAGACTCCCCAAAAATCTATAAAACGCTATCTTTATAGCTGATTCCACATATGAACAGCATCGACAGCCTGATTTCCGACCTCGCTTTCATTCTGCTGCTCGGCGCCATCGTAACGCTGCTTTTCAAATGGATAAAGCAGCCGGTGGTGCTCGGCTACATTGTGGCCGGGTTTCTGGCCAGCCCGAACTTCACCCCGCTCCCCTCGGTCACCACCGAAGCCAACATTGAGTTCTGGGCCCAGATAGGCATTATCGTGCTGCTCTTTTCGCTCGGGCTGGAGTTCAGTTTCAAGAAGTTGCTGAACACGGGCGGGTCGGCCGTTGTCACCGCCGTGGTGATTGTGGCCGGGATGATGGCCACAGGATTCATTATCGGCCATCTGCTGGGATTCACCCACATCAACTCGCTCTTTCTGGGTGGCATGCTGAGCATGTCGTCGACCACGATAATAATCAAGGCGTTCACCGATCTGGGGTTCAGGCAGAAGAAGTTCGCCTCGCTGGTTTTCGCCGTTCTTATCGTCGAGGACCTCTTTGCCGTGGTGATGATGGTGGTGCTGTCGTCGATTGCCGTCAACAAGAGCGTAGAGGGAGGGCAAATGCTTATGAGCGTCAGCAAACTGGCATTTTTCCTCATCATATGGTTTCTGGTGGGAGTGTTCGTGCTTCCGTCGGCCCTCAACCGGTTCCGCCGGTTTCTCAACGAGGAGACCCTCCTGGTGGTTTCGATGGGACTCTGTCTGGGCATGGCCGTATTCTCGGTTTTCTGCGGCTTCTCGCTTGCCCTCGGCGCCTTCGTAATGGGCTCGATTCTGGCCGGCACGAGCTACGCCGAGCGCATCGAGCACGTAGTCACCCCCGTGAAAGACCTGTTCGGCTCCGTGTTCTTCATCTCGGTGGGTATGATGGTGCAGCCCGCGGTGATTGTGGAATACTGGTGGCCGATTCTGCTGCTTTCGGTGGTGGTAGTCGTGGGAATGATCGTATTCGGAACTTTCGGCATGCTCATCACCGGGCAACCCCTGCGAATCGCCATGGAATCAGGATTCTCGCTCACCCAGATAGGCGAGTTCGCCTTCATCATCGCCACACTCGGCATGAGTCTGGGTGTCCTGAATCATGAAATATACCCGATAGTAGTGGCCGTATCGGTAATCACCACTTTCACAACACCATATTTCATCCGCATGGCCGATCCGGCCTACACAGCGCTGGAGCGACACCTGCCGCGGCGCCTGCGCATACTCGTAAACCGCTACCCCGGCCACACCCGCAAGGAAGGCGCCACCGGGCGCGCCTGGGTGGTTCTGCTGCGGCGCTACCTCTGGCGTATCATAATGTATTCGATTGTCCTCGTGGCCATTTCGCTGGTATGCCATAATTATATGGTGCCGAAACTGCAGGAGTGGATGCCGTCGTGGTACCGCCTTGTCGGAGCCGCGCTAACACTCGCCCTGATGGCACCCTTCCTGCTCGCCCTGTGCCTGCCGCCGGCCATGAACAGCGGCAACGAGCGCGCCCGACTGTCGGCCAACCAGTTGCGCGGACCGCGCATCGTGATGATGCTGTTCCGCCTTATGCTGGCACTGGGGTTCATCGTCCATGAACTCACGTCGTTCTACTCCCTGCGCGTGGGCATCGTGGTAGGTGTCGCACTCATGCTCCTCCTTATCATGCTCTTCTCGCAGAAACTAAACCGGCAGCTCCGGCAGCTCGAAGCGCGATTCCTCGACAACCTCAACGAGCGTGAACTGCGCCGTACAGGCAAAAACAACAACCTCGTCAACGACCTCCATCTGGCCTACATCCGCGTGGGCTACGGCTGCCCGTTTGTGGGCGAGCGCCTGGTCAACAGCCGCATACGCCAGCAGTACGGCGTCAGCGTAGTGATGATACAGCGCGGAAGCACGCTCATCGTGGTGCCCGGCGGCGACACACGCATATTCCCCGGCGACGTGGTCGGCGTAATCGGCACCGACGAGCAGATCGAGGCCGTGGTTAGCGTAATGGATGTCGACGCGCCGCCGCAACCCGATGCTCCCGGGCTCGACGACTTCCGCCTCACCAGCGTGGAACTCACATCCACCTCCCCACTGATTGGCCAGACCCTGGCCTCGGCCGACGTGCGCCGCAACTACAGCACCCACGTCGTAGCCCTCGAGCGCTACGGCGAATTCTTCGACCACCCCGCCACCATCCCCCTCCAGCCTTCCGACCGCCTCTGGATTGTCGGCACCCCCTCCACCGCCTCCCGCCTCCGCTAATCTCCATCAACGCACAACGCCCCGCTACGGCAGCATGGGTCCTGAACATGCTTCCATAGCGGGGCGTCTGTTCTTTTTGCAGGCCGAAAAGAACCAAAAGGCCCAGGGGCACGGAGAAAAGCTTCTCGGCGAGGGCGGCCGCGCTGCGGCTGAGCGGCAGAACTCGCTGCGCTCAGACACTGCCGCTCCGAGACGCCGCAGCTCTGCGACCGCCTCACCTGCTTTTCTCAGGGCGCCTGCCATCCGGACGGAAACGGCGAGCTGAAGCTCGCTCACAGAACTACCAAAATGTAGGGACGCACGGCTCGTGCGTCCGAATGTAACGCCTTATTTTCAGTTGTTAACGCGGACGCACGAGCCGTGCGTCCCTACAATTTGGGCGGAAAATTGTTGGTTCGGGAAACCCCAGAACTCCATTAGGGAAAACCTCGCTAAAGCTCGGAGCAGGAACAAAAATCCTACCTGCATAGAGACGGCTGCGGCGCAGGCCCGGAGGGGAGGAGAAGCTTAGGAGGTGCGAATCATTTCGCACCTTACGCATTCGGCGTAGACCATGAACGCTGCTTGAGTATTAATAATACCATTAGCGCTGCGCGAACGCGTGAGGTGCGAAATGATTCGCACCTCCTATGCCGGCGACAGCCGTTATGGGGCTAACGAGGAGGCATCGCCATGCGCTCCGGAGGAGGCGAAGGGGTTCCGGATGGGAGCGCCATTGACCGATAGGGACCTGGCAACAACCCGCGGTCGGTCAATCGAGGGGATGGCTGACAGCGCCCTCGCCATCCGGGTGAAAAATAGGGCGGTGTGTCAAAATCTTGAGTTTTGACACACCGCCGTTGCTGGTTGGATTGTATCTGTTTCCTTACTTTGAGGTAGTTAGTCCTTGTGGATGGGGACGGAGGGGGTGGCGGGATCGGCGATGCCGTCGCGGATCAGGAGGGCGTCGATGGTGGCGTCTTTGCCGCGGAAGTCGCGGTAGAGGCGTGCGGGATGACGGGTGCCTCCACGCTCGAGGACGTTGTGGCGGAAGGAGTCGGCGGTGGTGCGGTCGAAGATGCCGTTTTCCTTGAAGTGGGCGAAGGCGTCGGCGTCGAGCACTTCGGCCCATTTATAGGAGTAATAGCCGGCGGCATAGCCTCCGGAGAAGATGTGGCTGAAGGTGGTGCCGGTCATCGAGCCTTCCACGGGTTCGAAAATCTGGACGGATTCCATGGCCTTGCGCTCGAACTCCACGGGGTCGGCCACGGGTGCGGTGGTGGTGTGCCAGGCCATGTCGAGGTAACCGAAACCGAGCTGACGCATGCAGGCGTAGCCGGCGCCGAACTGCGAGGACTTCACAAGTTTCTCGATAAGCTGGTCGGGGAGTTTCTCACCGGTCTGATAGTGGCGGGCGAAGGAGTCGAGAAACTCGCGCTCGGTGAGGTAGTTCTCGTTGAACTGCGAGGGGAGCTCGACGAAGTCGCGGTATACGGCCGTACCGGAGAGTGATGCGTACTTACACTGCGTCAGCAGGCCGTGGAGGGCGTGGCCGAACTCATGGAGAAAGGTCTCGACCTCATATGGGGTGAGCAGCGAGGGGGTGTCGGCCGTGGGCTTGGTGAAGTTCATCACGATTGATACCTGCGGACGGTCGTTGACGCCCTCGGGGGTGATGCTCTGGTCCTTGAAGCCGGTCATCCAGGCGCCGGGGCGCTTGGTGTCGCGCGGGAAGAAGTCGGTGTAGATCACGCCGATAAACTGCCCCTTGTCGTCGGTAACGTCGAAGGCCTTCACGTCGGGGTGGTAGACCTCGATAGCGTTGTTGCGGGTGAACTGCAGTCCGTAAAGCTTGGTGGCGAGGCCGAACACACCGGAAATCACGTTGTCGAGCTCGAAGTAGGGGCGCAGCTGCTCCTCGTCGTAGCTGTAGGTGGTATTTTTGAGCTTATTGGCGTAGTAGCTGTAGTCCCACGGATTGATTTTCACCGGTTTGCCCTCCGCTTTGGAGGCAAATTCGGTCAGTTCGGCCATCTCGCGTTCGAGAGCGGGCTTATAGGCGTCGCGGAGCTGGTCGAGCAGCTTGTAGACGTTTTCGGGCGTCTCGGCCATGGTGCGCTGGAGCGAGTGCTGGGCGTAGTTCTGCGAGCCGAGCAACTTGGCAATCTCGAGGCGCACGGCGGCTATGCGGCTCATATTCTCCACGTTGGAGTATTCGCCCTTGGTGTTGCGGCCCGTGTAGAGGCGGTAGAAGCGCTCGCGCAGGTCGGGACGGTCGGAATACTTCATGAAGGCCATATAGGTAGGCTGTGCGAGCGTGAAGAGGAACTCACCCTTGCGGCCCTTGGCCTCGGCAAGCTGAGCTGCCTCGTCGACAATCCCCTTGGGAAGTCCGGCGAGGTCGTCGGCGGTGAGCCATATCTCGTAGGTATTCAGCTCTTTGAGCACATTCTGACCGAAAACGGTGGTAAGCTCCGAAAGCTCGGCGCTGAGCTTGCGGTAAGCCTCGCGATCGGCACCTTCGAGGTCAGCGCCCGAGAGTGCGAAGGAGTCGTAGGTCTTCTGGAGGAGCATAGCGTCCTCAGGATCGAGATTGAGGCCGTCGCGCTTCTCGTAAACTGCCTTCACGCGCTTCCAGAGCGGAGCGTTGAGCGTGATGGAAGTGCCGTAGTCGCTGAGCTTGGGCGATACGCGCATGGAGATTTCCATCATCTCGTCGTCGGCGTCGGCCGACAGCAGCGGATAGAACACGTTGAGCACGCGGTTGAGGTCGGCACCGGCGCGCTCAAGAGCCACGATAGTGTTCTCGAAAGTCGGTTCCTCGGGATTATTGGCGATTTTCTCGATTTCGGCCTTCGCGAGGGCGATGCCACGGTCGATGGCCGGCTCGTAGGAGGCGTTGGTGAGGCGGGTGAACGGAGGTGTCTGATGCACGGTGGCAAAAGGCTGCTCCAGTGGATTCTGTGCTGATGTCATAATTGCGGTCGCGATAGTTGCGCAGGTTAAAAAATTTCTCATTTGGCTGCGTTTGTTATGAAGTATTGATTTATTCGGTTGAAGATTCGGAAATAAGGTTGTCGCGGAGAGCGCGCCCTCGGCGGTAGCCTTCGGCGGAAGCCCGGCGACCATCCTCTATGAGCGGACGCAGACGCCCGAGGTCGAGCATCCAGGGCGACGAGGCGTCGCGGCGCGAAAAGAGCGAATCGCGCACGCGCAGCATCGCGCTGCTGAGGGGAGCGCGGCATCCAGGCTCTGAGGGGAGCAGTGCCGGCGCCACGGAATCGAGCATCGCAGGCTCTACATGAGAGGCCGGCGGGAACCCGAGCGACACCCACATAACCATCGTCTCGGCGGGGTTCTCGCCCGGAAGCGGGCCCTCGATTACTACCGAGGCCGACGAAATACGGCGCGGAATCATCTCGCCGCGGTCGGCAACGCGCATGGCTCCGTCGGCCGAAAGGTCGCGCCCCTCGCCAGCGTGGTAGAACGAGCGGCTGAGACCTTCGGTAAACGTTTCGGGCAGCACGGAGCGTTCTCGCAGAGGCTCGGCGAGCAGGGCTTCCGCATCACACTGCCTTACGGCGCCCAACCGCCGCTCCTTGCCTCCCGAAAAGGAGTAGTTGGAGCGGATAATCGCCCCCTCGGGAGCGAGCGCCAGCGGGTAGACGGTGTAGGTATGGTCGGAGCACTCCACGTATCCCCCATCCCCTTCTGCATCGAAAGCGCCGAAATTGGCCTGGACGCCAAGCGGACCGCTGGCGATAGCCGAATCGAGCAGAGCGGTGAAATCGCCGAAACGGCGGCAGCGGCGCAGCGCCTCGGTCATCACAATCCCCTCGCGGTCGCGCACGCGGGCGGTGTCGGGCGCGAGATTGTAGCTCGCGGTGTTCATCACGGCGAACCCGGCCTCGTTGAACCCTATCCAGGCCTCGCGGCGCAGCGAATCGCCGGCGTTGAAGAGCGCTACGTAGGCCAGAGTGGAGTCGGTGGCGGCCACGCGGGCTACGAAATTCTCCTGATGCCCCGTGTCGCGGTGCTTCCAGAGCAGCATGCGGCCGTCGGCCGTGGCCGTGGCGCCCACCAGCGCGGAGGTGCAGCCCGAAGCGCTCGCCCAGGCGGCAAGCGCAATGAGCGCCGAAACGAGGAAGCGGAGGATAACATTCATATCGGTTCGGAGGTTATTCTACAAAGTTACGAAGAATTTGGCGATAGATTGCCCCCGATGTTTGGCCGTTAGCACCTTTTTGCGTAATTTTACATATTCAACTATTCAGGGAAATGAACGATTCACACCAGTATATATTCGAAATGCCTATAAAGGTGCGCGACTACGAGGTTGATTCGCAAGGAATTGTGAACAACGCCAACTATCTGCACTATCTGGAGCACACGCGCCACGAATTCTGCGAGTCGCGCGGCTTCACCTTTCGTGAGATGCAGCGGCTGGGAATCGACCCCGTGGTCAGCAGAATCGAAATCGAGTACCATACGCCGCTCCGACTGGGCGAGACGATGGTGTCGAAACTGTGGCTGGAGCGGCAGGGGGCACGCTTCCTCTTCCATCAGGACATCTACGCGCCATCGGGCGCCCCGGCGGTGAATGCCGTGGTGTCGATCGTATCGCTCGAGGGAGGGCGCCTGAGCCGCGGCGAGCGCCTGGCCGAAGCCTTCAACCTTTAGACACCTCTACCCTATCCTACCGATGAGCCTCGACATATACCGACTGGCATTTGCCCGCGTGAAAGGGCTGCGCCCCGACATAGCACGAGAGATTCTGAGCCGCACGGGCTCGGAGGAGGCGTTCATGACCCTTTCCGAAGGTCAGCTGCGTGCTATGCTCGGCTTCGACGGAAAGATTCTCGGCGACGCCTACCGCAACGGCCTTCTGGAGGATGCCCGGCGCGAAAGCCAGTTCATCGAGGCGCACGGCTTAGCCTGCCGCTACTTCACCGACCGGGCCTACCCGCGGCGCATGCTCGAATGCGAAGACGCGCCGCTCATGCTCTTCACCCTGGGCAATGTCGACCTCAACGCTCCCCACTGCCTGAGCATCGTAGGCACACGCAATGCCACCACCTACGGTGTGAGTTTCATCAACCGTCTCGTCGACGAACTGGCCGAACGGATAGACGGCCTGCTGATAATCAGCGGACTGGCCGTAGGATGCGACATCACCGCCCACAAGCGCGCCATGGAGCGCGGCATTCCCACGGCCGCTGTGGTGGCCCACGGACTCGATACCATTTTTCCAGCCGATCACCGCAACATAGCGGCGCGGATGGTGCGCTCGGGAGGAATTCTGGTAACGGAATACCCGTCGCGCACACGGCCCATCCGCCCAAACTTCCTGGCCCGCAACCGCATCATAGCCGGGATGAGCGACGCCGTAATAGTGGCCGAATCAGCCGCTGCCCGCGGAGGAGCCCTGCGCACCGCCCGGCTCGGGATGCTCTACAACCGCGACGTGTTCGCTCTGCCCGGACGCACATCCGACCTCTACAGCGGCGGGTGCAACGCCCTGATCAAGAACAACACCGCACACCTGATAGAGACGGCCGACGACCTGATTTCCACAATGGGCTGGACAGCCCGGCCGCGTGAGGGCGACCAGGGGCGGATGTTTCCCGATCTAACTCCCGAACAGCAGGCGGTGGTGGATTTCATCCGCCACAACGGCGAGGCTCAGACAAACACCCTCTCGGCAAACCTCGGTATACCGGCCGGCAAGCTGATGGCGCTGCTGATTGAACTTGAATTCAACGGCACGCTTGTGGCACTTCCCGGCGCCCGCTACCGGATGGCCTGACCCCGCGAAGCGTGAACCATCGACCACACCGCCGCATTATACTATAATAAATACGAACCTACGACAACAACACTAACGACATAACAACCATGGAAAAGAAAGTTATCGCACCCTCAGAGCTGATTATCAATCCCGACGGCTCGGTGTTCCACCTCCATCTGCTCCCCGAACAGCTTACCGACAGAATAATCCTCGTAGGCGACCCGGCCCGCGTGAATATCGTGGCCGAGCACTTCGACACGAAAACCTTCGAGGTGTCGTCGCGCGAATTCCATACCATCGGAGGCACCTTCAAGGGTAAACCCATAATGTGTCTCAGCCACGGCATCGGCCCAGACAACATCGACATCGTAATCAACGAACTCGATGCGCTGGCCAACATCGACTTCAAGACCCGCGAGGTGAAAGAGAACTTCCGGCAGCTCTCGATGGTGCGCATCGGCACATCCGGAGCCCTGCAGCCAGAACTAATTGTCGGAACGCCCGTGGTGGCCGAAAAAGCCATCGGCTTCGACGGCGTGCTCAACTACTACGCCGGCCGCAATGAGATTGCCGACCTCGAATTTGAGAAAGCATTCACCGAGCATACCGGCTGGAACCCGCTCTGGGCCAAGCCATACGTGGTCGACGCCCACAGCGAGCTGGTCGACCAGATTGCCAAAGACGATATGGTGCGCGGCAACACGATTTCGGCCGTGGGCTTCTACGGGCCGCAGGGCCGCGAGCTGCGTCTGCCGCTGGCCAACCCCGACCTTAACAGCCGCATCGAGAGCTTCCGCTTCGGCGACCGCAAAGTCACTAACTACGAAATGGAGAGCGCCCCGCTGCAGGGTCTGAGCCGCCTAATGGGCCACCGCGCCATGACCGTGTGCTCGATTATCGCCAACCGCATGCGCCACGACGCCACGCCCAACTACAAGACCGCCATCCGCGACCTTATAGCCACCGTTCTGGAGCGCATCTGACCTCCGAAGTCATCCGACCATATGACTGACATAGCCATAAAAGGAATGGTATGCCGCCATTGCGTCGAGGCTGTGGAAGCGATATTCCACGGCCTCGGCGTCGGTGCGGAGCAGATTGAAGTGAAGCTCGGAGAGGCCTCGCTGGCCGACAGCGTGAAAGTCGATGCCGACTTCCTCGCCGCGCTCGACCGAGAATTTGCCGCCCACGGCTTCAGCCGCATCCTCGACCCCGGGCAGCGGCTCGTAGAGGCTGCCAAGCAGGTGATTATAGACCATGTGCGCAACCACGACTGCAGGTTCAACCTCTCGGCGTGCCTTCAGGACCATCTGAACACCGATTACGGCACGCTCTCGAAAATCTTCTCCGCCACCGAGGGACGCACCATTGAGAAATATTCCATAGCCCAGCGCGTGGAGTTCGCAAAAGAGCTGCTAAGTTACGGGGAGATGACGATTTCCGAGGTGGCCGACCGTGCGGGCTACTCCAGCGTGGCGCATCTGTCGCGCCAGTTCAAGACACAGACGGGCATGACCCCATCGCAGTTCCAGAAACTGCGGCCGGAACGGATACCTTTAAATGAGGTGTGAACGCCTGAAGTGCGCACGGCGCCTCAATGGGGCTGCGATTACCAAGGGCGAAAATATGCAAGCGGACGCCGGAATCATGTAACATTCCGGTGTATCAAAGATATTATCTTTGCATTCGAAATAATAACAGAAAGCAAAGATGGAATTTTCACACTTCATATACGCCCTGCTGAACATCCTCAACCAGATGTCGCCCTACATACTGCTGGGCTTCATCCTGGCCGGGATGCTCCATGTATTCATCCGGCCCGACACCATGAGCCGCCACCTGGCCGGCCACGGATGGCGTCCGGTAGTGAAAGCCGCCCTGTTGGGCATTCCGCTGCCGCTCTGCTCGTGCGGCGTGCTCCCCACAGCGGTTGCACTGCGCCGCCAGGGCGCATCGAAAGGGGCCTCGACCTCGTTTCTCATCGCTACTCCGCAGACCGGCGTCGACTCCATAGCTGCCACCTACGCCCTGCTCGGCCTGCCGTTTGCCATCGTAAGGCCCATTGCCGCGCTAGTTGGCTCGGTAGCCGGAGGGATGGCCGTGGACAGAAGCGACAAGGACGGAGAAAACGACACGCCGCAGAACGCATCAGCCGCCTGTAGCGACGACTGCTGCCGGAGTGCGGCCGAAGCAGAGGCGCCGCGCGGCTTCATTAATAAAATGTGGGCCGCGGTAAAATACGGCCTTACCGATATGGTGGCAGCCGTGGGCAAATGGCTGGTGATCGGGCTGGTGGTTGCGGCGGTGATTACCGTGGCGGTGCCCGACTCGCTTTTCCTCAGTCTGGCCGAATACCCGCTGCTGGCCATGCTCGTTATGGTGGCTGTAGCTGTGCCGATGTACGTATGCGCCACGGGGTCAATTCCCATCGCGATGTCGCTGATGCTCAAAGGGCTCACCCCGGGCGTGGGCTTCGTGCTCCTCATGGCCGGACCGGCAGCCAACTTCGCATCGGTGATGGTGCTCCGCAAGAGCCTGGGGCGCCGTGCCACGGCAGTCTACGTGCTTTCGGTAGTCGTGACGGCAATTCTGTTCGGCCTGCTGATCGACTATCTGCTTCCGGCGCAATGGTTCGCCATAGGGGGCGCCGCCGGCACCACAGCCCACTGCCATGTGGAGTGGCCGTGGTTCCCCACGCTCTGCTCCGCCCTGCTCGTGGCGTTGCTTATACGCGCCTTTGTGGCCGGAGCCGCCGAACGCCGCCGCTTCAGAAAAGAATCCGACAATACTTCAACCACAGATACAACCATGCAGAAAGTCTATAAAGTAAAAGGAATGGCTTGCGCGCATTGCAAAGCCACAGTTGAGAAAGCCGTTGGCGCCGTAGCCGGCGTTAGCAGCGTAGCAGTCGACCTTCCCACGGGTCGTGTGGCCGTGGATGGTGCGTACGACCCGAAAGCAGTGGCCGAAGCCGTAACCAACGCCGGCTTCGACTTCCTCGGCGAGGCGTGAGAACACTCCCGTGGGGATTACGCTCCGACAGCATAGCAACATCTCAACCTGGCGATTCCGAAACCGCTCCTGATTCCCAGCCATTTAAACTTATTTAACACAAATTCCAGCTCCAAACGCTTGCCATTTGCCGCAAAAGCACTAACTTTGCAGACGCAAAACGAAACATCGCGGGATGGAGCAGTGGTAGCTCGTTGGGCTCATAACCCAAAGGTCGGAGGTTCGAGTCCTCCTCCCGCCACCAGAATAAAAGCGAATTCAGACCAGAATCTGAGTTCGCTTTTACCGTTATACCTTAGGAAGTACACAATGGCCTTACAGGAACGCGAACGGCGGAGCCAGATATTGTACAATCAATTCATCACAGACATGAAAGCAATTATATCAGCAACAGTTTTCATTTTATCCACGCTGACCGGATTTGCCGCTACCACAGCAATAAACGATACGACGAGAGTTCTCGATGAAGTCGTAGTTGTGGAAAGGGCTGCAAAAGCACCGGTGCCGCTGCTCCCGCTTGATGTAAAGATTGTCGGCAGCGCGACAATCGACAACAGCACGGAAACCAATCTGCTTCCGGTGCTTCAGAACAGGATTCCGGGGATGTTTGTCACCGAGCGCGGACTCGCCGGCTACGGCGTGAGCGGAGGTGGCGCCGGCGCGGTATCCATCCGAGGTGTCGGAGGGGGCAACAAGGTGCTGTTTCTGATCGACGGCCAACCGCAATGGGCCGGCGTCTTCGGCCACTCTCTGCCCGACACTTACGTGACAAACGACATTCAGCGGGTCGAGGTGGTGAGCGGTCCGTCGTCGCTTCTCTACGGGTCAGGGGCAATGGGAGGTTCGGTGAATCTGATTACCCGACGCGCTACGCAGGAAGGCTTCACAGGTTCGGTCCGTGCGATGGGCGGAAGCTACGGCACACAGAAATATGGCATCAAGGGCGGCTATAAGCACGGCGGCTTGCGCACCTTCGCCGCAGCAAGCTATGAATCGACCGACGGCAACCGCCACGGTATGGGCTACTGGCTGGCCAACCAATACGCATCCGTGAGCTATGATTTTTCAAACCACTGGGAAGCCGGCGCCAACGTTATGCTTACCGAGACAAAGGCTGACAATCCGGGCTCGATTTATCGTGAGCTTCCGCTCGAAATGTGGGCGAAGCAGCTGCGCACCACCGCGTCGGTTTTTGTAAAGAACCGCTACGACGCAACCTCCGGCGGCATCCAGGCATACTACAACTGGGGCAAACACGACATCGACGACGGACTTGACGGCCGCAACAGACCGCGCACATATCTTTTCCATTCCAAGGATTTCAACATGGGAATAACCATGTACCAGACCGTCAAGCTATGGAAAGGGAACGACCTGAGCCTCGGAGTGGATTTCAAGCACTGGGGCGGCAAGGCATACAACACCGCCAAAAGCGACGGAGAGGAATCGCCGATAGTCGACAAGCATGTAAATGAAATAGCCGGTTACGCCATGATGCAGCAGGCGCTGCCTGGCGATGTGCTGAGTCTGAACGCAGGCGTACGGATTGAACACTCCTCGCAGTTCGGCAACGAATGGGTGCCGCAGGCCGGCTTCATTCTACGTCCGCTTTCGGCAAGCCGCATCAAATTCAGCTACGGAAAGGGCTTCCGCTCACCCAATATTCGTGAGCTATATATGTATGGGCCGCGCAATCCCGACCTCCAGCCCGAACGCATGGACAACTTTGAGGTTGAGCTGCGGCAATGGCTGCTCGGCAGCCGCCTGAATGCAGGCGTGTCGCTCTTTTATATCAACGGCGACAACCTGATACAGAGCGTAATGGTCGACGGCCGTTCAAAAAACATCAATACCGGAAAGTTCATCAACAAAGGATTTGAAGTTGACGCCACCTACAGCATAAGCAAAGAATGGTCTGTCACCGCCAACTACGCGTATCTGCATACCGACACGCGGATTGTGGGAGCGCCCAAGAACAAACTCTTCGGCGAAGTGGCTTTTACCCCCGGACACTGGGAGTTCACGCTCGACCTTCTGAGCGTGTGGGGTCTGAACACCGAAGAGACTCAAGAGAATTATGCCCTGCTGAATGCCCGCGTGGCATACTCGTTTGCGTTCAGGAAACCTCTTACGCTGTTTGTAAAAGGCGACAACCTTACCGCTTCCCGCTATCAGATTAACTATGGTTTCCCGATGCCGCGCGCCACTGTAATGGCAGGCGTGGAATGGAAATTCTAACTACATACAATATGTAAGCACCCCGTCGAATTATCACATTTTTAAACATCTCGATATGAACAGATTATTATTCCTGGCACTTTCGGCAAGCGCCCTAATCGCAACTACAGGTTGCGGTGCGAAAGCTGCCTCTGTAGGCGCCGAAGAGCCAACAGCAACCGCCGCCAACGACACAGCCGTCGTTTATTTCATCAAGGACATCACTCCCGAGAACATCCAGAAGGTGTATGAAGCCCTCGGACGCAAAGCCGAAGGCAAGGTGGCCGTGAAACTCTCCACAGGCGAGCCGGGCAACGACTATCATCTCGACCCGAAACTCATAGCTCCGCTTGTGCAGCAGCTGAACGGCACCATCGTGGAATGCAACACAGCCTACAACGGCGGCCGCGACCATACGGCCGACCACCTGAAGGCCGCTGCCGACCATGGATTCACCGCTATCGCCCCCGTGGTGATTATGGATGCCGAAGGGGAAGATACCCTCGCCGTAAACGGTGGAAAACACCTCAAGGAAAACTATGTGGGCAACGCCTGGAAAGACTATGATTTCACCGTTGTCCTCTCCCACTTCAAAGGGCATCCCATGGCCGGGTTCGGCGGCGCGATGAAGAATATATCTATCGGCATGGCATCCTCCAAAGGCAAATGCTGGATACACTCGGCCGGTCAGTACACCGACAAGGCACAGACATGGAGCAATGTACCAGCCGACTCCATATTCCAGGAATCGATGGCCGAAGCGTCCAAATCAGTGATAGATGCTGCCGGCGACAAGATTCTTTATATCAACGTAGCCAACAATCTTTCTGTAGACTGCGACTGCGTGGCCACTCCGGCTGCTCCCGAAATGGGCGATCTCGGCATATTTGCCTCGCTCGACCCGGTAGCCGTCGATCAGGCATGTCTTGACGCCGTGCGCGAGAGCCCCGATCACGGAAAAATCCACCTTATCGAGCGCATCAACTCGAAGAGCGGCCCGTGGAACCTCGAATATGCCGAGAAAATCGGTGCAGGCAGCCGCAAATACAAACTAGTGACCCTCGAATAAGCGAAACAACCCCGTACTACAGCAGGGCGGTGTGTCAGAACGCGGAATTTTGACGCACCGCCTTGTATTTGTCCGGATTGCGGAGGCGCTTCCAAATGTCCGGGGGCGGCGTTGCCGTTAAGCGGAAACAGCGCGCCGGACGTAATCACCTACAGACGAACCATTGAACAAGTATAATTACCTTGAACCGCTACTTACAATGAAAAAGAAGCTACGAGGCGGCATGCTGGCGCTGACATGCGCCGCCGCAATCTGTGCGGCAGCCCAATCGATATATCCCGGAAGTGCCGACGCGCTGCTGAAAGTGAAAAATGTGCCGGAGATGAAGGCGCAGGCGTTTCCGCTTTCGTCGGTGAAACTGCTGCCGGGCCGTCTGCACGACAATCTCAGCCGCGACTCGGCCTGGATGGCAAACATCAGCACTAAACGGCTGCTCCACAGTTTCCGGAACACCCACGGAGTGTTCGCCGGACTGGAAGGAGGCTACGAAAGCGTCAAGAAGCTCGGCGGCTGGGAGTCGCTCGACTGTGACCTGCGTGGCCATACCACGGGCCATCTGCTTTCGGCCTACGCGCTGATGCACGCGGCCACCGGTGCCGAAATCTTCAAGCTGAAGGCCGACAGCCTTGTGGACGGTCTGGCGGAGGTGCAGAAAGCCATCGGCAACGGCTACATCAGTGCCTTCCCCGAGGAACTGATAAACCGCAACATGCGCGGCCAGGGTGTCTGGGCGCCCTGGTACACGCTCCACAAGATTCTCGCCGGTCTTATCGACCAGTATGTGATGGAGGGGAATCAGAAAGCTCTTGAGGTGGCCACACAGTTTGCCGACTGGGCCTACCGGAAACTCGACGGCGTCGGGGAGGAGACTCGCCGGCTGATGCTCCGCAACGAGTTCGGCGGGATGAACGAGGCCTGGTTCAACCTCTACGCCATCACAGGCGACACACGCCACCTGCGTCTGGCCGAGTTCTTCCACCATAACGAGGTGGTCGACCCGCTGTATGATGGCATAGCCGACTTCGGGACACGCCATACCAACACCTTCATTCCCAAAATGATAGCCGAGGCACGCCGCTACGAGCTGACGGGCAGCAGGCAGTCGGCACGTGCCTCGCAGCTGTTCTGGGACTTGATGCTCTCCAACCACTGTTTCGCCACGGGCTCGCTTAGCCAGAAGGAGCACTTCTTCCGCCCCGACCAGATGTCGAAGTATATAAACGGCTATACGGGCGAGACATGCTGCACCTACAATATGCTGAAACTCGGACGTCACCTCTTCTGCCGCGAGGCCGATTCGCGCATCGCCGACTACACCGAGCGCGCGCTGTTCAACCATATCCTTGCCCAGCAGGACCCCGAAAGCGGCATGGTTTGCTATTTTCTGCCGCTGCTGAGCGGAGCCTACAAGGTGTACAGCACGCCCGAGCAGTCGTTCTGGTGCTGTGTGGGGAGCGGCTTCGAGAGTCACGCCAAATATGCCGAGAGCATATACTACCGTGCGCCGGGTAAGCTGTACGTCAATCTGCTCGCCCCTTCGCGCCTCGACTGGACCGACGAAGGGATAACGCTCACGCAGACCACCGACTTCCCCGTTGCCGGCACCACGCGCCTGCATATCGACAAGGCCGACGGCCACAAGGCCACCATAGCCCTGCGCAAGCCCGAATGGTGCAAACGTCCTCAAGTGAGAATCAACGGCAAGAAGGTGAAGGCCGTGCAAGCCGACGCCGACGGCTACATCAACCTGACCACGCGCTGGAAAGCCGGCGACACCGTCGAGGCCGAGTTCCCGATGGAGCTGCATCTGGAATATGCCCACGGCGATTCCACACGTGCCGCCCTGCTCTACGGGCCGATTGTACTCGCCGGCGACATGGGTATCGAAGGGATGGAGGCACCCGCCCCCTTCTCCGACCCGACCGTGCGCAACGACTACTACACTTACGACTACCACATCCCCGCCGGGCTGAACACCACCCTCAGCGAAGCCGACCTCGCCGGGATACAGCGCCGCGAAGGCACCCTGGAGTTCACCCTCCCCGACGGACGCACCCTCCGCCCGCTCTACGACCTCCACCACCGCCGCTACACCGTCTATTGGGATATGCAGCCGTAGGTCTTAGTTACCCAGCTTTTATCCAAAATGACAATCGTCTGATAACGTGCTGTTTCAGAAGGAGAAACAACTTTTTGAAAAAAATCCAAAGGAATAATCAGTCGATTTCGGACAAAATCCAAAGGAATCGCCGCTATGGAGGTCCTTCTCTTGTTCACCACGGTCACAGAAAGGGCATTAAAATCTATGACTATGACATGAATCTGCGCAAGTTGAATCTGCGATCGGAAGTCGTGATTTTAACGAAAAAGATTTGGAGGGTGGAGGGGAAATAGTATATCTTTGCAGGCGGAAGCCGTTCAAGCTTTAAAGACAAGCCATTCGGATTTTAAAGAAGTCCATTCGGGCTTAAAAACAAGCTGTTCAGGCTTTCAAAACAGGGCGTTGGCTGGAGAGCCCGCCACTTACATATTAGAAAAAGCGTTTGCGCTTTATCCTCACCTAAGGAAATCGCCAAAATTTCAATACAGAAGGATAACGCGGTCTACAAACGCTCACGTGTGTCGTATTCTACCCACCCCGCTACGACGGGGCCACAGATATGGCATGGCGTGGGGGTGGGCTGTTTATTTCTGTATGGGCGTTTGGCGATGCCTCTTAGGTCGATAGACAGTGCTTCGTCCCTACGCTTTTTTTGTGGAAAAACGTAACAGGCATTTTACGGGACGGTGCCGCACACAAAAACATCATTATCACAATGAAAATCTTTACACGGAAATGGTGGCTGCCAACCGGAGTAGCCTCCATCTGCGCTATCGCAGCGGTAGCCGACTCGACATGGCAGCCAAGCGATGTGCCGCAAGTGGAAGCACAGACCGCCGCAGAATCACCGTCGTCGGGAAGCGCAGACAGCGAAAACACACCACAAAAAGCCGACGCCGAGACAAGGCATGTCGATGCAATTCCGGCTAACCTTTCCGGGATTCTATACGACCTCAATCATGACGGTGTGCTGGATTATATCCCGAAATTTGCCTACAATTTCCCTATTACTTTTAATCATTTCTATATCTCGGATGAAACCGGATATACAGAAATAGAAAAACGTGACTGGTATGATACTATTGGTGGTTGTTGTCCAAAATCAATACATCCCGTTTATGAAAACATTTATGCTATCATAACGGATCACGGTTTCGTAACGTTTAGCATGCCGGATTTAAAATTAATTGATTTCGTAGAAATTTACGACACCTCCCGCCGCCTAACCACCTGCGACTTCAACAATGACGGCCGTACAGACTTTCTCTATTCATACGACGATACGAATATAGCTTATTCCATCACCGACGAAGGAAAGATTATGCGCAACAAACTTTCGGCCGTCGACATAAAGGAGCTCCTTCCGAGCGACGATTCCGGGAGCGAAACCGGAGGCCAACGCTTCATCACAATGGATTTCTCGATGCTCTCGGCCGGCTATCTCTACTCGCAGATGTTTGCGGGAGGGAGCACGCAGAGCGGCAGTGCCATAGGCGAAAACACCTTCCGCGCCACCGACATCAACGGCGACGGCCTGACCGATATGGTCAACTTCAAGTCGGGCAAAATTTTCTATAACCTCGGCGAAGGTGGCCGCTATTGCACCGATACATTCAACGGAAGCATGTTTTTCGCCGACTTCAACGGCGACGGCCTTGACGACTACGTGCTCTACAGCGACAACAACATATCAACCAACCTGGTAAAAGCCGACGGAACGGTAACGTCGAAAAACGTTATCTCCGGCTTCACGTGCGCCAACATCTGGTGCAAAGACGTAGACCGCGACGGCGACCCCGACCTGGTGCTCTCGCTCGAAGGCTCACAGAATTTCATAGTGGTGCTCGAAAACAACGGCAAAGGCTCGTTCCGTCGCCGCGAATATGCCATCACGACCGACCTCAAGGGCTTCAAATACTGCATCGACTACGACAACGACGGCAACTATGAGATTCTAAACAATACCAAAGCCCTTAAAATCACCGGTACGAAAGTCGACGTAAATCCGGTTGACCTTCCGGCGTTAACGGGACTCCCGGAAAAATACAGCGTAGATAAGATTTTCATAAATCCCGCCGACGGAAAGTTCTACCTGATTCCTATTACTCCCTCGGACGCAAGAGGGGTTAACATGCTGGACTACTGCATCCCCACAAAAGCCAATACGGCCCCATCAGCGCCAACCGAAGCACCGGAATTCGTGTATGAAGCATCGACCGGTCTGCTGAAAATAACATGGAAACGCGGAGCCGACGCGGAGACGCCGGTCAACGACATCACCTATTCACTGCGAATCGGCTCGACATCGGGAGCCGACGATATAATGACGGCCGACGCCCTTGCCAACGGTACCCGCCTAAGTGCGACCGAGGGAAATAACGGCAACCGCCTGCAGCGCATCATGGACACATCGTCGTGGCCCGCAGGAACATACTATATTGCAGTTCAGAGCGTAGACGGCAACTATATGGGGTCGGCGTTCTCGAAGGAAGCCGTATTCGAGAAAAAAGAGCCCCAATGCGCATTCTCAATGCACTATACCGACGTATTCGCCATCAACGACATCCTGACACTCAAGACGACAACACCGAAGAGTGCTGACCTCAGCTACAACTGGAACCTTGACGGCGGTACGATTACCGGCGAGAATCCCGACAAAGGAGAAATCTACGTAACATTCTCCGAACCAGGTACGAAGGCTATCTCCCTACAGATTACAGGCGCTAACGGCAACAGCTCGCGCACGTTCAGCAGGGAAATCGAGGTATCGGGCGTACCTTTCCACAACAGTCTGAAAGTGAAATGCGCGACCATCGAAAACGAAGAGCCTCACTTCATGGCCGCATTCGACCTCGACGAAGACGGCCAGATGGAACCATATTACCGCAAGGTAGTCACGGGTTATCCCGATCAAACCGCTTACGGATTCATGAGCGGTGACCCGGACGGCAATTACGCCCTCATCCCCAAGATGTTCAACAACAATAACCTGATAAGCAAACTGGGTTGCGGAATAGGCACTTTCGACATAAACGGCGACGGCCTCTGTGATTACGTGGCTACCGATGCAGACAGCTGGCGCAGAAAGATTGTGGCAACCAACCTTGGGGAACTGGACATGGACTTCCAGCAGGTGACCACCGACCTTGACTTCTCGCGCTGGGTGGATTTCGACAACGACGGCAAATATGACGGAGCCGAGCTACCACGCGACTACCACAGATATTATTATCCAATCTATCGAAACGACGGCGACTATCAGAGTTTCAAGAGCAAACAGCTTCAGACCTATGCCGTTCTGTATGACTTCAACAACGACGGACTGCTTGACGTAATCGCCGACGACGATTATGAATGGATTGCAGGCGTAGTATGCTACAAGCACTGGATATATCTCAACAACGGAGACTTCACGTGCACAAAATACAAGGAGTTGGGCGAGCCGTACGGGCACAACGGCAGCCGTAACCTGATTCTCCACGTTGATGACTTCGACAACAACGGGAAATACGACTTTTTGTATTACAATAGTAAAAAAACGATTCTGCAATGGGATGACGGCACATCAACCGAACTGCCTGTAATAATCGAAAATGCCCAGGATTTCAACATCCTTGACTTCGACAATAATGGATATCCCGACATCCGGTATAATTACGGCGGCTTTCATAATTCTCGTGGAGTCCTCGCCTTCTACCCTGGTCGGCAATTTGAACTATATACATTTGAAAACGACGAATACGAAACCGATTATTCATTTTCAGATTGCGCACCGTTCAGATTATCTGACGGGAAGATAGGGACTGCCGAAGGCTCAACTTGGCCTATCACTCAACATGTTAACGTTACCAACGAAGCGCCGACAGCACCGACAGCAGTACGCCACAGCCAGAACGAGCGGTTCGTAGTGATAGAATGGGACCACTCCACCGACAAGGAGACGCCGTCCACGCAGATGCGCTACAACCTCAGCGTGAAGCATCGAGGGATGGAAGGCGAGGGCGCATACGTATTCTCGCCTGCCAACTCGGGCAAAAACGGAGTGCCTGTGCCTACCCACAAACCACTGATCCGCGGCAACCGCTTCTCCATACCTATCGCCAACATCCCCGCAGGCGAATACGAGGTGAAGGTGCAGGGAGTGGACCTGATGCGCGACTGCAGCGACTTCTCCGAAACGTATATAATGACCGTGGCCGAATCGGCACTTATCGACATGCAGCCCTCGGGCGAAGTGGACATCCCCGTAACAGTCAAGGTGCTTGTAAACACTGCCACAGACATAGATTTCGACGGCGGACGCCAGACGGCTTATGCCAGCGGAGAATACACAGTGGTATGGGATACTCCCGGAGTCAAGACCGTGACCGTCAACGGGTCGGAATCGAAAATACATATCCAGCCCGCGCCCGACGGGTCGTTTACCGCGCCGGCCGTAGTCCGCGAGGGCGACAGAATAATCCTGAAAGGGAAACTGATGGACCAGGGCTCATGGTATGTGAAGCGCACCAGCGACGGCGGGAAAGCGACATATGCCAACTTCTTCAGCCCCGATTTCCGCTCCGGAAGCATCACGCTGATTGATGAATCAACGGCCGAAATGGTATTGAATTCGAGATATGCCTACGGCAATGCCGAGATTGTACATATGGTAAACTCTGAGTTCTCCGAACGCGAGTATTCCCAGCCCGTATCGCGCGCTTACAATCCTTCGACGGAGGCAACTCCGCAGCTCAGATATGTTACCACCGACGGCACATCGGGCAAATACAAACTGCAGTGGATACTCCCCAAAGAGATAAGAGAGGAAGCTACCGGAGTGAACGTATACCGCGAGACTTCCGTATCAGGCAAATACGAACTCATGGCATCACTGCCGCTGACAGCCACCGAATACATCGACATGGCCTCGACACCCGACATCGTAGCATCGCGCTACGTAATCAGCTACGTGCTCACCTACGGCGAATCGGCCTATTCGAGAGCGCATCAGCCCGTGCACGTGATGATAAACCGCGGCGCCGGCTCGAGCTGGAACCTGATCTGGGGCAAATATGAAGGTGGCACCATACCGCAATACCGCATACTGCGCGGGCCTTCGCCCGAGGCGCTTGAGGTGATAGCCACCGTATCGGGCAACATGACCTCCTACACAGATTTCACAGCACCGACATCGGGTGCGCTCTACTACGCCGTTGAGACCGAGCTGAATCCGTCGGCATCGTACGCTCCCGCAGCAGCATCAAGAGCCGCAGCACGCGCTCCGCGCTCTAACGTGGTGGCAGCCGCAGGCGGCAACATCGCCTTCGTGGAGAGCATAACGGTAATCAGTGCCGACGGCAACACCACACTTTCGGCCGAAGAGACCGCTCCGCAGTCGATAAGGTTGCAGGCACTGATCAATCCCACCTCGGCCACCTTCAGCCGCGTTAACTGGATAGTGGTCAGCGGTGATGACCTCGTGACTGTTGACCAGCAGGGCACCGTCAGAGCAACCGGGAACGGCAGCGGTACGGCTACAGTCCGCGCAATGTCGGTCGACGGCTCCGGCAAATATGCCGACATCGACATCAAGGTGTCGGGCTATTCCGGCATCGAAACCATAACCGACGGCTCAGCGGCATCCGGACACCTGACGGCATGGCCTTCGCCGGCTATAACGGAGGTGGCGGTCGGTGGGCTTGACGCCAACGGCGGCAGCCTGTACATCTTCTCGCTGGGTTCGCAGATAATGCTCCAGGAGAAGGTCTCCGAAACAAGCGCGACGATTGACTGCAGTATGTGGACGCCAGGGGTATATATCGCCAAACAGGGGTCGCACACAGTGAAGTTCATCAAACGCTGACGACTGCAAACAGCGCAAACGCTGACGACTGCAAATAATTTTTGACAAGGAAGGCGCCGCATCGGTTGAGGATGCGGCGCCTTATGTTGTCGGGATGCCGTTCTTCCATGGGTTGACACCCATGGAGGGGAAATGTCACCCCTACGGGGTTAGTAGTTAAATTGGTGATTCGGACATAATTCCGGGGGTTAACACCCCCGGCTACAGTTATATAACCGCTACGCGGTTACAATGGTGAGTACATACAATCACGCACTCAGGAGGGGCGGCGTTGGTGTAGCCATGGGTAACCCATCAAGGGAGGGTTAGAGGGTGGCGATGAGGTAGACGGTGTAGGCGAGGTAGAGGAGAATCATGAGGGCGCCTTCGGAGCGTGTGATGGTACGGTCGTGGAAGAAGCGGTCTACGACCAACTTAAAATCTCCCAATGTGAAGCTTACTAATATTTGACATCAGGGATATAAATCCCGGAAAAATTGTAATTTTGCATTGGAATAATCACTGAAATGACTAAGGAAGAACTGTTAAGCCGATTAAACGGTGTCGAATGGAATGACTTCGAGATTAAGGAAGCCAAGAATGAAGTTCCCAAAACTGCATGGGAAACTGTCAGTGCGTTCTCCAATTCTTATGGCGGATGGATTGTATTCGGCGTAAAAGAACGGAGAGCCGGTGGCAAATCGGCTTATGAAATACAAGGCGTTGATAATGCCGAAAAGATAGAGCAGGATTTTGTAACGGTTCTTAGGTCTAACAGCAAGTTCAATCAACGTATATCTGTTCAGACGGCTAAATTCGATATAGACGGTAAAGCGGTATTGGCTTTCTATATTCCAATGTCGGAATATAAGCCGGTCTATATCAGCATACCGTCAAATACCTATATCCGTATCGGAAGCGGAGATCAACGAGCCACGGAATATGAGATACGCGCCATGCAACGCGACCAGGCATTCGGCAAGAAGTCGAACGAAGCTGTGTTTGGGTCGTGCTATGACGATATAAACCAAGGTTCGTTTCAGGATTACCGTGCATATCTAAGGGCATTCAATCCTGATTTAACCTACAATACACTACCTGATACTGAGTTCGCAGTCAAGACCGGCATAATGTTGAATGGCCTGCTTTCAGTAGGAGGATTGCTGATGTTTGGGAATATCGAGGCGATACTTCGCTATAATCCCGATTTCCTCATTGATTATATGGAGATACCCGGCACTTCTATACAGGATGCCAGCATAAGGTATACATTTCGCATACAGGAGCAGGAAAATATATGGGAATATTATAAGGTAATACTCCAAAGGCTTAGAACAAGGATAGACAACCCATATTCCCCTCGCCCCGATGGATTTGCACCCGATGACAATACTCGGTTATATTGTGTCAGGGAGGCTCTGGTAAACATGTTGGCTCACGCCGACTATTTCAGCGAGATACACTCAACGGTGAGAGTTTTCGACACGAGTATTCAATTACAGAATCCCGGCAGTTTCCCTGTAAATCTTAGCATATTAGGCCAGACGATTGTGTCGCAGCCCCGCAATCCAAATATTCTCCGGTTCTTCAAACTTGCGAAGTTATCTGAAAACGGAGGATATGGCATTGACAAAATTCTGAACTGGAAAAGGTTGACAGATTGTGCTGTAACCATAGAGAGCGATATAACAAAGTCAGAAGTACGATTTGAGCTCCCTATTAACGTCAATCAACGTCAATCAACGTCAAATGACGTTGATGATGTTGAAAAAATACCCTCTGAGCAGGTTTTGACGTTGATTGGCGTTAATGCTAATATGTCAATAGCAGAAATTGCCAAAGCGACCAATCAGTCAAAGAGCAGTATTGACAGGATTATTTCCGAGTTGAAGAAATCCGGTAAACTTATTCGTGTCGGTTCCGCAAGGAGTGGCAAGTGGAAGATCTTGTAACACATATGTCTGAGGCTGATTTCACGTGACATCAAACGCTGACGACAGCAAACAGTTTTTGACAAGGAAGGCCGTTCTTCCATGGGTTAACACCCATGGAGGGGAAATGTCACCCCCTACGGGGTTAGTAGTCAAATTGGTGATTCGGACATAATTCCGGGGGTTTACACCCCCGGCTACAGTTATATAACCGCTACGCGGTTACAATGGCGAGTACATACAATCACGCACTCCGGAGGGGCGGCGTTGGTGTAGCCCTGGGTAAGCCATCAAGGGAGGGTTAGAGGGAGGCGATGAGGTAGACGGTGTAGGCGAGGTAGAGGAGAATCATCAGGGCGCCTTCGGAGCGTGTGATGGTACGGTCGCGGAAGAAGCGGCCTACAATCCAGAAGAGCAGCGATGCGCCGGTGAGCACCAGGAGGTCGGTCTGCGTGACGCCCCCGAAGGGGAGCGGACGCACTACGGCCGAGACTCCAAGCACCAGGAAGATATTGAAGATGTTGCTGCCGATCACGTTGCCGATGGCGAGGCCGGGCATCCCCTTGAGGGCGGCGATGATGGTTGTGGCCAGTTCGGGGAGAGATGTGCCCACAGCCACAACGGTCAGGCCGATGATGGCGTCGCTCACGCCGAGCCACGAGGCGATACCCGAGGCACCGTCGACAAACCAGTTGCCGCCTCCCACGAGCGCACCCAGGCCGACGAGGGTCCAGACAACGGCCTTCCACATAGGCATGGGCGGTTTGGAGGCAACTTCATCGGAAGCGCCGCCGTCAGACCCGCAGCCGTCGTGGGCGCGTGCGAACGTCAGCCGCATAAAGATGGCGAACAGAAGCAGCAGCACTATACCGTCGGCGCGGCTTATGATGCGCTCCGGTCCTCCGAGCCATACGGCACTTCCGAACGCCAGAAGCACAAGCGAGGAGACCATCACCATAGGGATGTCGGCCGTAAGCACCATCCTGTCGACCTTGATGGGCTTGATCAATGCAGCGACGCCCACAATCATGAGGATATTGAAGATGTTGCTGCCCACCACGTTGCCAATGGCCAGCTCGGCATGATTCTCCACGCTGGAGAGTACGCTGATAACCAATTCGGGCGCTGAAGTGCCCATGGCAACCACCGTAAGGCCGACGACCATATCGGATACGCCCCAGCGGCGCGCCATATCGGCCGAGCCGTCGGTAAGCATATTGGCCCCCAAGAGAATAAGCACGAGGCCCGCAATCAGATAAAATATATCCATAAGCAACTGTTGAAAACTATTTTATACTACTCTGATTTTAAGAAATCAATACTCATTCCCCTCCCCTCTTCTGCAAATATACGATATTACCGCCGGGATGCCATGTGGTAATGGCCTTATTTCTACGAAAAAGAGGGCGGTGCGCCAAAACTTGGTTTTTGACGCACCGCCTTTTAGGGGGGTGAGGATGTTGCAGGACTTGATTATCAGTCAGTTGCACGGACGCACGGGCCGTGCGTTCCTACAATATGGCTGAAATTTCCGGTGTTGCAACACCGTCTCAACTAATCAAAAGATGTTATCTCACAATCACTTTGGAAACTTTGGAACCCTGACGGACGATGTAGAGACGGCCGGATTCGGGCTCGGCAACGCGACGTCCGTCGATGGTGTAGTATTCCTTGGGAGTATCGGCGCCATCGGCTTCCACGATTTCAACCGCGCCGGACTCGCCATTGGTGTAATGGAGGATAATCCGGTCGCTGACCGTGTTGTAGCTCGAGGCGAGACGGAACAGACCTGCGGGAAGAACCACATAGTAGTCGGCATCCTTTTCAAGGGTGATGGGCATTGTATAGCCGTCGTATTCGTCGCCAGCGAAGATTCCGAGCGAAGTTCCGGAGGTGGTGCCGTTCTTGGCCCACCACTGCTCAACGGCTACGGTGGTGCCGGTGGGTTCGCCATCGACGAGCTCGCCCTTGATAACCTTGATGTCGGAAAGTTTAGAGGAAACAAGGTTGGTCTTTTCAGCGAATGTGAAGTCGATTGTGGTAAGCGACTCCATGCTGCTGCCGTCGGCCGGAGTGATGCTCTCGATTTTCACTACGGGCTTCTCCCATGCTCCTTCGTAATGAATGGTCAGGGCCTCGTTGAGCGAGCCTGCGGCATCCTTGACGATTCCGGCGGGGATGGTGACGTAGTAGTTCTTACCAAGTTCCATATTGAACGGAGTCATGTAGCCGTCCATATCCTCGGGGAAGAGTTTGACACCGTCGGTTCCTTCCTTGACGAGGCGCCATCCGTCGACGGCTACGGTTTCGCCGACAGGCACACCTGCCACGAGACGGCCTTCCACTACCTTGACGTCGGGAGTAGATTTCACCACGGATACGTCGCCGGCGAACTTGAATACGATTCCGTCCATCGAAGCGACGGAAGCGCCGTCGGCGGGAGTAACGGTGGTAGCGGTCAGGATACCGGGCAGAGAGCCGACGAACTGCGATGCATTGAATGCGCTCTTCCAGTATGTGTCGTTTTTATAGGTGTCGAGCGAAGTGGAGGGCACGTTGACCACGGCTGTGGAGGGCACCTGATAGAAAGGTGCCTCATAGGCCTCATACCAGTCTTCGAGCTCCGCAGGAACTGCACCGAGGCAATTGATGGTGACGAGCGACGTGCAGCCGTAGAACGCGCGGATCTGGATATTTTTTACTGACGAGGGAATTGTGACTTCGGAAAGCGACTTGCATTCGGCAAATGCGGCATTCTGAATGAGAGGAAGGGCGGATGGGAGAACGACTTTGGTAAGGTTGGTTCCGGCAAAAGCCTGCTCGCCAATGAAGACGAGGCTCTCCGGCATATTGATTTCAGCCAGTTTCGACTTACAGAAAGCAAAGCCGTCGATAGCCCGGAATTTGCTGCCGACCGTAATTTTCTGGATACCGGTGCGGTCGAATGCCTCGCCGCAGATGCCGAGAGTGGCAGCCGGAAGGGTATATTCGGTAATGGTGCTCTTGGCGGGGAATTCCACGAGAAGGGTCTTGTCGGCATTGTAGAGGATGCCGTCCTGCACAGTAAACGACTTGCTGCCGGCCGCTACCTTGAACTCAGTAAGATTAGTACCGGAAAATGCGCCGGCTCCGACTGCGGTGAGCGACGCCGGAAGAGTGATTTCCGAAATCGGGCAATTGTAAAAACATTCGTCACCCAATGTCTCCACTCCTTCAGGAATGGTTATAGCTGTGAGAGCCGTGCCCTGGAAAGCACCTTCGCCGATAGTACAGAGGGTGGAGGGAAGAGTCACAGACTCAAGACCGGAGAAGAGAAAAGCTGTTTTCTGGATAGTCTCAAGACCTTCCGGAAGTGCGATGGTTGTAAAAGGAACCTTGTAGAAACAGGAGCCACCGATTACACGTAGTGTAGAGGGGAGACTAATCGACATAAGTTTGTCGCATCTGTTGAAAGCGCTCGCGCCGAGTTCTTCAACGCCTTCGGGAATAGAGATAGAGGTAAGCTTGGTGTAAGCAAACGAGTAGCCTCCTATTGTAGTAAGGGCCGCAGGCAGTTCAATCGAGGAAAGCTCACAGCTGTAGAAGCCGCAATAATCCACGTAAGTAACTGTGGGGGGGAGAGTTACAGTAGGCATCTTCGTATACTGGAAGGCCCGCTCACCTACTCCGACCACGGTGTAGGAATTACCGTCGCCATCCTGAACGGTCTGGGGAATTTCAATAGCCTGGGTTATCGAGGTAGGAACGGTGCTTACCTCGGCAGCTGTTGCCGACATAACCTTATAGGTGATGTCGCTGAACTTGAAAGTATCGCCCACAGCGGCAGAGGCCATAAGCGAACCACACACGCAAGCGAAAAAAGGAAGTAGAATTTTTCTCATGCCTAATTGATTAAGTTGATTTAATATTAAGTAACTGATTGATTGTCGAGGCGTTCACATCCGGTTGGAATACGCCGATGAAACTTTGACAAAGCTAAACATTATTTCACACTTTAATGAAACTAATTTTGTTAATTAATGCTAAAGCGACGATTTTGCCCGCAAATAGACACAAAAGACCAAGCAAGACGTCCAAAAATATATATATAAATGCCCCAGATTGATAACAGAATGCCAATCCCGCAAATATAACGTAGGATGGTATGGACTGGAGCACATCGTCTCCATAAGAGAGTCCTCTCCCATCCTGAAAAAAGAATAGGGCGTGTCATAATAGCCCATCCGGGTAAAGAAAGAGGTGGGCGTGTCATAATAGCCCATCTGGGTCGTCGCCTAAGGGGTTCTTCGCTTAGGCGAAGCGACAAAGTCGATTGCGGGTTCGGTCATTGACTTTAGTCAACTCCCTTCACCCTCACCCTCAGGCTCCTACCATCTGGACCATTCTGACAGCGCCCTCACCATCCCGGTAAAGAAAGAAGGCGGTGCGTCAAAGCTAAGCCTTATGACGCACCACCTTTTCGGGGGTGATGGTGTTGCAGAAATTGTTGATTTTGCAACACCCTCTAAACGAATCAAAGAATTATTTCAGGAGAACTTTGGAGACTTTGGAGCCCTGGCGACGGATGTAGATGCCGGGCTGGGGATTGTCGACACGGACTCCCTGGAGGTTATAGTACTCGACGGGGGCGTCGCTTTCGGCAACGGCGGCATTGACATTCTCAACGCCACCGGAGGTGCTGAGCTTTCCGATGCGGGCATGCTTGTAGGTGAAGCAGTCTTCATCGTTCTTCTCGGCGCTGGAGGAGTCGTCGCCGTGATAAGGAGTTGACGCATTGTCGAAGCAGGTGGGATCGTAGGGGGTAGAGCCCGTGGCACCCTGTCCGTAGGTATCAATTACCATGACGCCGATACCTGTGTTCTTGATGTAATCCTCGGTGATTCCGAGCTTCGAGAGCGGGAACTTCCACTCATAGAAGGTATGCTGATCGGTGGGCACTTCGCCGATGAGGTCAACAAAATTGTCGTTGGTCTGGAGAATCATCGGGTCGTATTCGAAATCCTTCTGGCCCCAGATGTGCTCGATGGAAGGAAGAAGACCGTCCTGACAACCATAGAAGGGAGCGTCGATGCTCACACAGTAGGGGGCATTGTAGCTTGTGGCGCCGTTTTCGTCGGGGAAGAACAGACCGGGAGTGCCTACTGTGGATTTCGTGCTGCCGACCCAGATGCAGTCGGTGCCGTTGTCGAAGGTATTTGTGGCAATGCGGTCTCCGTCGTCCCAGATGGTGTAGCCGCTGGTGAGTTTGCCGGTCATCGACTTGTAGGGGTCGAGGTCGAATGCAATCATCAGTCGGCCGTCCATCTGATAGGGCTTGGCGGCATTGTTGGTGAGGATGCCGGAGCCGTAGAGGTCCCAGACGGTGTAGACATACTGTACGCCGAGATAGAGATTATCCTTATCGTAGGCTGCGTAGATGGCGTAGGAGTCGACAACGGGATATTCATGCTTGCCCTTGATGGCTCCTGCAATATCGCGAGCCACGCCCTGGGCGATGAGGTCGTCGTCGGTCCAGTTGCTGAGGGCGTTGGGAGCGATGCACATGCGGTTATCGTTCTGCACCTTGGAGAAAGTCATGTTGACGGTGCGGTTGGAGCCGACTTTGCCGTCGGGGTTTACCTTATAGTAGTCGGTGTTGAGGCTGTTGCCCGGCTGGGGCTGGGGTGCCTCGGCACGTGTGTAGGTGAAAGTCTGCACGTTGGAACCGGCTTCGTTGGCCACATAGGTGGTGATTGTGGTGGTCTCGGTAAGTTCGATGGGCTGCGAATAAGTAGTGGAGGTGGCGTCGGGGGTAGTTCCGTCGAGGGTATAGTGGATAGCCGTAGCCGGTTCCACGGTAAGAGTCACCTTAAGAGTTTCTGCGAAGCGTTTGCCCGAAGCAGGATCAGCCTTTACGACGGGCTTGACAGGACCGGCTTCGTAGACACCTTCGTCAGTAACCTTGCCCTTGGCACCGCCGGCTCCTTTATATAGATGACCATTGGCCGGAGCGCCGGAGATATCGCTGGCCTGGCCGTTGTCGCCCGACTTGAGGCCGTCGCAGAAGAGGAAGCCCTGAAGACCCGAGGGATCGCGCGGGAATGTGTATTTCCAGATATTTCCTTCAACCTTGGTCATTGCGACACCGGGCCAGGAGGTGGAGGGGCTGCTCCAGTAGTGGATATTGACGTTGGCCCAGGAGGTGTTGGAATTGTCGTAGTAGATGGTCACCGTCTCGGGTTCGGGATCAGGATCGGGGTCGGGATCGCCACCTAAGGTAGTAATCTTGCCCTGGCAGTCGTAGACCATTCCATTCTTAAAAACGAGGTCGCCGCCGCCGGCCTTGACATCGCCGTTTTGAGTGCTGAAAATGATTTTGGTGGGAGTGCCGCTGGTGGCTTTCCAGATGAGATAGCCGTTGGCGGTGGCTGTGATGCGCTCGCCGGGCCAAGCGGTGGCGGAAGTGCACTGTTTGTCGCCATTGTTGGTGTCCCAGGCCCACACGTATACATCGCTCCAGTTGGCGTTGTTGTTGAAGTAGCAGTAGGTGCCTTCCGGATCGGGTTCGGGGTCAGGATCCGGGTCGGGGTCGGGACCGGGCGTGCCGTCGGAATACAGGACGGCTATGCCGGTGGATCCGACGGTGCCGGAAATCGTAGATGAGGTGACAGTGAACTTGTTGCCGCTGACGCGGTCGGTGTATGTGCCGGCGGGGCAATATTCGCCGCCGTTTTTGACGGAGACGCTGCCGCTGGTCTTGCATACTACCACTGCGCCACCGCCCTTACGCGTTACAGTAAAGGTGTTTGATCCGACCTCGCACCAGTCGGGACGGCCGACCATGGCGTTGCGGAACTTATTGACTTCGGCAACAGCCTTACCGGTGAAGGCAGTAGAGCCTTTCCCGACCTTGATGTTGTTGAAGCCGGTGGTGTTGGGGCGTGCGAGATAGAGTGCGGTGGCGCCGTTGCGGCATGCGAATGAGGCGTATGCGCGGTCGATGACGCTCTGGCTCACATTCTGCGACCACTCGCCGTTGGCATAGGTGTCGTGGCTCTCAGCCCAGTAGACCATGCGGGTGTCGGGACAACCCTGGTTGACGGTATGGTCGCCTCCGTAGCCGAAGGGGATACCGCCGTTGTCGCGGGCCGCGCCGTTGCTGTATTTGTTGTCGGTGACCGACATGAAGGTGGTGTACTCCTTTATAATCGAAGCGTCGGGTCCGGGAGAGTCGAGAATCTCTCCGTAATGATACATACCTTCAACGGAAGTGACGGCGGTCCAGAAGCCGCAATTCTCGGAGGGAAGGGCGATATGTTTGGCGGCATCCCAGCGGATACCCTTCACGCCGAGATCGTGAAGCTGCTGAACGTAGGCCTTGGCGCGGGCGATGACTTCGGCATCTTCGGAATTGATATCGCCGTAGTCGCCGAGCTGATTGTGGGTGATGGAGGTGCGGTCGCCGTAGTTGATGCCTCCGTTCCAGCGCACGCGGCCATTGGAGTCCCACCACGTGTCGTGGTAGCCGGCGGTCTTGTCGACATGGTTGGCAACAACGTCGACGATGATTTTGATTCCATATGTTGCGGCCTCTTCGCAGAGGGCCTTGAGGTCGTCGGCAGAGCCCATGCGGCTGCTTTTGAATGCGATATCGTAGGGACGATAGAGATCGTGCCAGGGAGAGCCGGGGCCTGCGTCGGGCCGCTGGAGCGGACTCAACTGTACGGCGCCGAAACCGGCCTCGGCGATAGCGGGCAGTTCAGCCTTTACCTCTGCCATGGTCCAGTCAAAACAATGGAGGATGTTCCCCTCCTGAATGGATGCGGGCAGCCCGTAGTCGGCCGCCACAAGCATCCCGGCCGAGCTCATGGCGAGCATCAGCGCAAGGAAATTCCTTTTGATGAAATTCATGATGTAAGATGTAAGTAAGATAAAAAAGATGTGTTCTTGAAGCGTTCGGCAAATTTAGATATTTTTTATCTTTTTTTGCAAAAAGCAAAAATACGCTTTGGAATCTACATACGCTTTTGAATCTGCGGGATGATGGGCGAAGGCATACAAGGAAGGCGGTGTGTCAAAATTCGAAATTTGACACACCGCCTTCGGGATGTATATTAAAATGAAAGGGAAAGCAGAATGGGTTAAGCCATTGCACCTTCGTGATGCTCGACCTCAACGCGGGCCGAAGCGAAAACGCTCAGATCAAGGCGCTGCATGAACTCGATGATAGCACGGGCTGCCTTCACGCTGACGCCGGCTGCATTCAGCTCGGGAGCATAGGCTGCGACAGCCATTACACCGGGATAGACGCCCAGAAGCGCGCCGCCCCACGAACGTTTGGCCGGCAGACCGGAGAGCATGAGCCACGGGCCATTCATTTTGTGCGGGCCGTGGGCGGCCATCAGGCCTACGATGTTCTGGGAAATGGCTCCGTCGAACACGATTTTGCCGGTTGCGGGGTTGACACCGTCGGCAGCCACCGTGGCTCCCATCATGGCCAGCTGACGAGTGGATGCGGTAAGAGCGCGTGCGCGATTGTAGAGATCGACCGACATTGCGGCATCGTCGTAAAGATAGAATCCTGCCTCAGCGAGCTTATCGACAACCTGATTTTCCTCGGCGGCGCGCTTTTCAGCTTCGTAGAGACGGTCGTTGAGCACCGGTGCGTCGCCACCCATCATATCGATGGTGCGGTTGACGAACAGATTCCATTTCGAATCGGGGTCGCCTACTGGCTCTACGGCCGAGAATGCGCGGACGCCGCGCGCACCAAGATGGTGAGGTTTCTTCTCCACTTTATGCATAGGGCACTGACCTGACTTCTTTACAAGTTCGGCAGGAGAGTTCTGGGATAAGAGGACCGACGACAGGGGCACTTTTACTATATCGGCCATAGGCGACTTGATTTCAGAGTCGCCTTTGGAGATTGTCGTGCCGTCGGCGAGAGTTACGGTAATGCCGAACTGGCCGGCCTTGGCCTCGTGGTTGCGGGGGTCGATTTCGCCCTCTTTGAGGGATTTTACCGATTCATAGGCTTCGTCGAGTGCGCGGCGGATGTCGTCAAAAGAAATTTTACGTTCCATATAGTTTTTATTTATTTGTTTGTTAGCGATATATCCGGAATAATTCGGGCGAGGCGCCCGTATCAGAAAGTGTAGCCGAGCGACACCAGGAAATGGCCGGCTCCAAGATTCTTATGGAGCTTCACAAAGTCAGTGCCATAGCTCAGGCCGAGGTTCATATGGCGGTATTCGAAACGCAGTGCGGCATGCCAGCCCATCTGGAAGCGGCGGAGATGCTCGCCGCCCATTTCATCCTTGCTGAAGAGGTTGATCCCATAGGAACCGGTCTGCAGGTTGCCGAGATTCATTCCCGGAACAATGTTTTCAATTTCGGTATCGATTTTGGCATGTCCATAGGCCTGAACCCTGAAGTCAAGACCGAGTTCGGGAGTGAGATAGAAGCCCTCGGCTACCGGCACTCGATAACTTACGTTGACCGGCACGTTGAAATTAATAAACGTGACGTGAGCTTCCTGCTCGACAGCATCGAGGTATTCGTCGTCGATAAGATCTTTTTCGTAAAAGAGGAAACGCGCGTCAAGCCCGGTACCGACATAGAGCGGCAAAGAGTTGCTTACGCGGAAGTCGACGGAATAACCTACACCGAAGCCGTTGGTATAGACGTTGTCGGCACCTTCAGGGTAAAGGGTGATAAGGTCGTAGAACGCGCCTACGCGCTGCACCCGGGCAGGTGCATCTGCTTCTGAAGCCATAGCGGTAGTACCGGCGAGAAAGAGGGCTCCAAGGGCGAGTAAAACGGATTGTTTCATAGTTTCTTTAATTGATGCCGCGACAGTAAAGCGGCAAACGCCAATATATTTTGTATGTTTAAAAGCCGGTATCGAGATTCTGCGGACCTCGGAGAACCGCTCGTGTGTGTTTATCATAAAAACCGCAAAAGGGCGGGATTGGTTTGGCGACGACTGCCAAAAAGTGCAAAAATCCATGACGGACGGCCATTGTGGCGCATCCATGGTGTAATGCCGATGACACAGCCGGATGTATTCACGGGTGTTCAATAATACGAGCCACGGTCTACTCACAGAACAATTACATGAGGTTTCGTTTCTACATCATGATTGGCCAGTGATTCCACGCAGTTTTCATTCATGCTCATCTGCCGGATCCATTCAAGTGATGCCAGCTGCTGCTTCCGGTTGTCGGCAATCCCGGGAAGAATCATCTCTTCCCAGGATTTGCTGCCGTAAGCTCCGTCGGAATCAATCAGAACGTATCTGCCATCGCTGCCTGTGATCTTCACGGCTACAAGGCCATCGGTATGACCGGGGATGTTAATCAGCTGTACCGAACCGTCGCCCAGCAAATCGTAGGAGCGTCGGAACGGCCCTTCCGAGCCATTCCAGGGAAACAATATCAGAGGTACATCCTTCCACCAGCGTTTCTGAAACCGGAATTTATTGGTTATCGAGAACTTTTTCCCGGCGAATTTCATTTCTGCCTCCGAAACCAGAATATGGCGGGCATCGGATACCTGATGCACGCCGCAAACGTGGTCGCAGTCAAGATGTGTCAGAACCACATAATCGAGTTCGCGGGTGTCGACACCCAGCTTTTTCAGCTGTTCGTCGACAGCTTCGCCTGCGGGAAGATAACCCTGATTAAGAGTGTAGAGCACATGGCCGAGCTCGGCAATCTGAGCTTTCTCATCAATTACACCGGCCGGGCTAATGCGACGGCTCCAACCGGTATCCACCAATATTTTTGCCTTGGGATGCTCGATATAATAGGCCGACACCGGCATCCATACCCATTGATTGCGTGGCACCCCGATGCCGGCTACCTTCAGCAGACCGGCATTATCCGTATCAAACGGCAGATAGGGCGATGTATGAACACGCCCGCAGTGCAGTACATGTATCTTTATCTGAGTCATATCCATCTGATATCACTACATTTTTCAGTTATTCCATTAATTTATTGTTCAGAAGCATTTATTGCCATTGATTTTTTTCTTTGACGGAGGCCTCGTTCCATAAATAACATGTGCGGTCCGCTTCTTATTAATCAACAATCGTCGCGCTCAAAATATTCACTCCATTGGGGAAATGTACAATTTTTCATCCGAGAATGTTAAAATATTTGGCTGCACTGATGTTTTCCCCTATTTTTGTATAATCCACTCCCTCAATGGCGAACCACCCGAGGGGGAGAAACCGTCAACCGCAACAACACCATCCGATGGCAATGGGAGAATTCGTGCCAAATAAAAGCATGTATGCGTCGAAACGACTCGACGTACAGTCCGTGCGCTTTTTGAAAAACATATTTCCACTCGATGTTGCCGACTGCCAGATTGAAGAAGGAGGCAGCACACCAAATATTGACGGCTATATCGACTTTCTACTTGACGACGGAACCGCCTATGAACGAATCGCAGTGCAAGTCAAGCATCTGACCACGCCCGAGTTCAATGGAATAGCTTACTACGACATTCCAAAATCAATCTATGCATATTCCGAACGCCACAAAGGCGAGGTAGTGATATTCATTGCCTGCGACCCCGATGCGGGCAAATTCTACTGGCGGCTTATCAACTCCACCGCCATCGAGGAATATAAGAATCGTTCGGACCATATTCAAGATAGAGGGCGCTACTACTTTAAAGTTGAAGAAATCTGTTCAAAGTCCAATCTGGATGAGACCGTGGCCCTATGGAAGAGACTATATCGAGACAGGATGTCGTCAATCAAAGACGAACGGCAGATGGCAACAGACTTAGTAGCTATCTATATGGCCGCGTTCAATGGTATCAACGGCACGTTTCACGGAATGGCCGATTCGCACATAGTACGCGAGGAAGTTGCTCGCCTTATGTCACTTATCAACACTGGCACAGAGAAGAATCTCATCCTGCTTACCGGTGACGCAGGCAGCGGTAAATCAGTGATTATTAAGGACCTGATTGAGGAACTTCGGCAGTCATCTACCCGTGTGGTCGCCATCAAGGCCGATACCATCGACGACCGAAGCAACCCGGGATGGTTTGAACGCGTCCACAATACCATCGCTACGCTTGCCTCCGGTGAAGAGCGCGTTGTGGTGGCAATTGACCAGATCGACGCATTGTCGCAAAGCATGTCGAACGACCGCAACCGGCTCAACGCCATGCTGAATATTCTTTCGGAGTTCAGCAGGTGGCCGAACGTTATAACTATTGCCTCGTGCCGAAAGTACGATCTGGAGTTTGATGCTTCGCTCAATCTTCTGAAACAAAAATCAGAGATAATAGAGGTGGGACTACTGACCGAGCTGGAGCTTAACTCGGTACTTCAACAACTTGACAGCGCCCTAATCACCCAACTTGACGCTTCCACGCGCATGTTGCTGAAAAATGCCCAAAACCTCAATTCTTTCTGTTATTTATATCGCAACGGACAGCGCAACTTACATTTTCAGAATCCAATCGAGCTATACGACGCTCTATATGAGACCGTGATAAGCACACAGACAGCATTTGCGCCGACTCAGCTTGAAGACGTTCTTTTCAAGATAGCGGCATGTATCAAATCTTCCGAAACCTTAAGACCTGTATGGAAGCCCAGCGCCTCCAGTCAGCGGGCCTTCGCATATCTCGCAAGCAGCGGCATACTTATAGCGGATTCTGGCTCTGTAACTTTTTTTCATCAGACATTCTACGATTATGTTCTGGCGCGGAATTATATTACACGGAATGCCTCGTTCATATCCGATCTTGAGACCGAATTTCAGGGTCTTGAAGTACGTGCCACTATAAAAGCCATACTCGAATACTATCGCGGCCATGACGAAAACAAATACTCAGAGGAACTTACCCAGCTGCTGAAATCAAATCGTATCAGGCTACATATCAAGCTGCTAGCAGTGTCACTAATGGCAAGTGCCGAATATCCACGACCCTGCGAGAAGCGTGTGCTGAATCAAATATGCAATTCCGACAAACGTCTGCTCGTACATTTCCTGCGAGGGGCCGAAAGCGACGGATGGTTTCAAACCGTACTCGCCATGGCGGAGAGAGTATTTCCTCCTGCCGAAAAGGATGAAGTGCTTTTCGCGCCTCTGGTCTCGTGTCTCGCACGGTATGCATTCCGACATCCGGATGATATTTTCAAGGCGATCAACATTATAGGCGATACCGATCTGCGTGCAAATGCCATTTCTTATGTATTATCGGGCCATAACGACTACAACAATTCTTCTGTAAAGGCGGCCTACGACTCAAAATGCCATGACAATCCCCATTCGGTGATTTACCGCATAACAGACGCCATAAACAGCAATCCGGATTTCGCATTCTCACGAATCGAGCGACTGCTGACATCCTATTTCGAGGCAGACCCCGCTATACGCCGCAACCAGGGCTACCATATTGTAAATGAACTATGCGAGAAGATCCGGCGAATTGCTCCCACAAGACTTCTCGTGGCGCTCCACAACTCTATTATAAAAATAATCAGGACCACAGGCCGAACCAGCATCTCCGGCCTAAGTCAGACAGCGCTCTTCGATTCATTGCGCACTCATTACGACGAAGCGATATTGCATGTCTACGAAAATCTCCTGCTTGACAATGCTGCTGACTTAAACACCATGATGCCAATTATAGACGAATTGCTTCTCACATGCAACGAGACCGCTGTGTCGATAGCATTCATGGTCATGGAAAAGAATCCGAAGCTATTCCGATATGCAATTGATGCGGTCCTGGCCACTGCCGGCGGCGTCGACAAATATCTACAAGGTTATACTGAATTTTTCTTCATGGAGATGCTGAAGACTCACTACAGCACCCTTCTGCCGGAAGAAGCCACAAGCTACCAGCGGTGGGTACTCTCCTATCAATCGCAGGCAGACATGATTAGTCATCCGCAACGCGACCGGGATGAACTTCTATACCCGACCCTCTGGTGGAATAAGTGGAAACTCATCTGCAATACCCTTCCTATTCACGGGCTGCTGCCTGAGATGAAAAAATGCAAAGGCGAACTTATGCGCAGATTCCAGAGAGAGATAAAGGTCAGGCGCATATCTCATACGGTCGGAATGGCAAAGATTTGCGGAGGAATGGTCTCGGACCAGACATATAGCCAATTCAACCGCAAATGCTGGCTCCGCTCATTTCTAAAACTGAAGAAAGACCGGTGGAACAGCCGCGACAAAGAGCCCGTTACCGTCAGAGCTCATGCCGATGCCTTCAGGAAGCATGTAGCAGAAAGTCCGGAGATCTATATTAATCTGGTAATGGAGATTGCAGCCAGAGAGGATATAAATCCGGAATATGTCGAAGCCGGGCTCGAAGGTCTGATAGATGGAGGGGCAATCCCGAAGCGATGTGGACCATCGCCTCACGATTCATTACTTATGAATACGCGAAGTCAAACCGCTTCTTCTTCGGAAAAATCATACAGTTTTACCTTAATACTGGCGGAGAATATATCGACTATATAGTGCCGATATTGATTGACATCGTCAAACAGCCGGTTGATTCTATCGTTACGGCCAAGACTGAAACGACTCTTGAAAATGCAGCAACCGATATGCTGAATCATGCAATCAATTCCGCTCCGGGAGAGGCGATGCGCCAGATTATTCATCTGTGCAGTATTCCGGAACGACGGCAACAGGGCTACACCATAATTTCAGACCTGGTTCCGACTGTCGATGTGGCGTTGCTTACTGTGCCGCTACATTTCCTATATACTACTAATTGCTTTGACAAGCGACCCTATTTCAATCTGCTGCCGACGATTCTCGAGCGGATGGGTCCGGAAGCGTTGCTGATTCGAGGAGATGCAATTCAATGGTGCTGTTATTATAAACGCGACGAAGTTGCGGATTTCCTCGACATGGCCGAAACCGACGTCCGCACACACCGGATGCTCGCCCAAATATATTACTACGGACTGGCAACAATCGAGAGTGCAGGATTTTGCCGAGAGAGACTTGAAAGAATTATAGCCGGAAACAACGAGGATACAATAGCCACACTTGTACAAACCTCACTCAAAACGTTCTGCGACGAAGACTTTAGAGATTTCGCCATGGAATTTCTCCGCCGTTTCGCCGATGACAAACGCAGACCGGTGATACATGCGTTCTGCGCTTATTGCGACAGTCTTCCACTGGAAGCATTGGATTTCTATTGCTCACTATCCGGGAGTTGGCCGACCGATAGAACGCGCGAAGCATATGAACAACTGAAATATCTCACAAAATGTGTAGATATCCGTCCTGTGAAATGTCTGGAGTTCGTATTGAATCAGAAATTCACCGAGTTGGAAGATTCCATGTTTGTCGACGAGGAGGTGGTGAAGCTTTTGCTCATGATTTACAAGAAGTTGAAAATCATCGAGAATGGTAGCCTCTTGGAAAAAATCATGGATATGTTCGACGAATACATTTCCCGCGGCAACAGAGTTTTATTTCAGGCCACAAACCATCCATAGCTACTTATGCCTACGGCGCCATAAATTTAATCCGGCTGGTGCGGATGCCATAAGGATATTTTCACTATCTTCGCGATATGGGGAGGTTCAACGACTTCGAGCGCTATACGGATTTCTCGTTCTGGAAGGAAATCTGCGAGAAACACGGGACGCCGCGCCAATACCGACGCGGGGAGTATTTCGCGCATTCAGGCGAAATACTGAGATATTGCGGATGGATCAACGCGGGAGGATTCAAACACACGCTCTCAGATGACGACGGCAATCTCAAGACAGTCGGCTTTGTGTTCGACGGCTCGGTACTTGCCAACTACAGCAGTAATTTCCGCGAGCAGCCGATGCCGACCGACATTATTGCCCTGAGAGACTCCGAGGTCATTGTCGTACCGGTGGAGTTTATCAGAGAATGCCTGAGCAACGATCAGGAACTGCACCTGAATTTCCTGCAGTCGCTTTTTGACCAGGCCTACAGGACGATACTCGACAATTACCGCATATCATCCTACGCCCGATATGTGCAGCTGATTGAACGATTTCCACGCATTCTGGAGCTGGTGCCGCTAAGCGAAATCGCGTCGTATCTCAATATATCGCTGCGTCAGCTCCACCGGTTCAGAGAAATGCGCCTAAGCCGACGGGGAGACTCATCCCGGCAGCACGGCTTAGGATGAAGGAATGTGGAAGATGTGACAAATGTCACCGATTTTTTTTGAGGGTATACGTAAATTTGCGAGGTATACATCATTCCACTGACTTATGATTCTTAAAAGACTTCTGTTTATTGCCACCGCGATTGCCGTCGTAGCGGCAGACGCTCCGGCCAAAGCCCCGAAAATGACCAAGGAGCAAGAAAAGGTGTTCGACGACGTAACGGTAACCCTCAAAAACGGCGATGTAGAGAGGGGAAAAGTGACATCCTACTGGAACAAGACAGTCGGGAAAACGCTCAACCAGGATTTCAAGATGAAAACAGACGATGGGCGCGAGCTGAAGCTGACCTACGAAGACATAGATTCGATATGCTTTCCAAACCGGATAAAGGGTTATATCAAGACCTGGCGCGTCTATAATGTCGCCACTCCTAAGCTTGGGAAAAAGAACGCCGTTTCGGTATGGATTTCGGGCGAGGGGGAGCGCTCTGCACATGCACGGATCATAGCTCCCTCGACACGACTATATGTAAAGCGCGGTTTTCGCGATGTATGGACCGTATATCCCCTACCGTGCCTCAAACTCGACAACGACAGTGTAGCCTATCCTTTTACTATGAGGAAAACGGCGGATTCAATCTCGGCGTGATGAAACACTGGATGCGTAAAAACAATCCCGAGCTGTTCGACCACATCGAGCAATGGTTCAAGGCCGACAAAAAGCGTAAAAAAGAGGTGCCGGACCGCTGGGCCGTAATGCTCGATGCCGTAGAAGATTTCTATAACACCCACACATCAAACGAACAACAATGAGAGAGCTCCTATCGACTCTGATTGCCTTGGTCATACTTATCATTACCTCGCTTGCGGGAGCTCTTAAGGCTTCGGCGAAAAACGACAGCGACAAGGACGCCCGCATAGAGGCAAAAGTATGGTTCAAAGACGGCCGCATATACGAAGGCGAGCTCCCCAAACACTGGCTCACTTATCGTCAGACTTTCATCAATCCGGGCCATAATTTCCACATTGTGTCGGCGGATAAGCCCGGCAAGACAATAAAGTGCGAGGCATCGGAGGTCGACTCCATCCTTATCACGGCAAGTACTCACACGAGTTTCAATGCCGGAGATTTCTACCTGCCGGCGGCAAATATCTCTTTCAAGAAAGGGAAATACAAGCTTATCCGCCGCATTGCATCGGGACGCCACGTGGATTTCTGCAAAATGCCATATATCGGCAATTGCGTGGTAAGCGGGATGAATATGGACCAACGCATCGAGGTATGGTATGTAAGGTTCAAGGATACAGGCAAGGTGGTATGGTTTTTCAGCAACCCGCTTCAAAACGGGTGCCATAAGGGAGAATTCAATCCCGGAGCTCTCGCATCCGATGTTAAAAAGACCAATCCGGGACTATCGGAGAGCATAATGCAGAGATTTTCTTCGAAGGATAAGGATACACGCCGCAGCTATGCCACTGAGGTAATGGAGAATCCGCAGGTATTTGTAGATTTCGTCGACGAATACCTTACCAATCAAACATCGGAATGAAACGCTTACGTTGCATCCGGCTTTTCCTGCCGCTACTATCGATTCTTGCGGCGTGTACACCCTCGGCCGAAGATATTCCGGCACCTAAAGAGCCTGATACAGTCGTTCCCGTGGCCAGGAGCATTACGGCGGATGCCGGAGGCGGCGACGTAGAGCTACGCTTCAGGGCCAACACCGCCTGGACAATACACTACGCTGACGATCGGAAGGCGACGTACGGCACGCTAAACGCCGAAAAAGGGAGCGCTTCGGATGCATGCGGAGTGGTTTTCACCATGCACCCGAATACCTCGGCCGACGCCAGGGAAGTAACATTCATAATAACGGCCGGCCGAGCATCGGCGGAGGTAACGGTGAGGCAGCCGGGGCTCGGCGTGGAACTGCCGGGCGAAGATGAGGTGCGCGAATATCTGGTCCGGCTCTTCCATGACACCGACGGTCCCAACTGGCGGTTCCGGGGCAAATGGTGCTCTGACCTTCCTATCGACCAATGGGGCAGCGAGATAAAATATAAGGACGGGCGGCTTGAGCTGATTCTCGGCGAACACTATATGAAAGGTAAACTCGACCTCTCCGGCTGCAAGGCGCTCGTGAGCATCCGAGCATCGAAAAACGAACTGACGGAGGTTGACCTCAGCGATTGCCCTCTGCTTGAGGAGGCATATTTCATCAGCAATTCCCTGACGAAAATCAATGTGGAAGGCTGCCTGTCGCTCCGACGCCTCTATGTCGGCTACAACATGCTGACCGACATATCGGTCGGATGGTGCACGACCCTCATAGAATTAGGCTGCGAGAACAACAGCCTTACCGCAATCGATCTGGAACACTGCGTGGAGCTTCAGGAACTACAATGTTCGGCCAACGGCCTGATGCGTCTTGAAATTCCACACCGCAGAAAGCTCAGGAATCTGTGGTGCTACGACAACCGCATCAAGTCGCTTAATCTGAGGGGAGCGCCTTTTCTCAGCGTGGTAAGCTGCTTCAACAACGGCCTCGAGAGCCTTAAAATCGAGGAAAATAACCGTCTGGCAATTCTATGGTGTTTCGGCAACCGCATAGGTGGTGAGATTCCGCTCTGGATGGACAGGATTTCCCAATTCCGCTACGATGAGCGCTATGAATACCCCGACGACGGGCAGCCGGCTATAGACCACGGCTACGGATGGTGGTATCCCGGCGAACCGGCATCCGGTCATCATGCAAGATAATATTTAAATATTGTCCGAATTTTTTCGTAACTTCACACGCTGCAGAGCAAACGGATGATACTAATTCATATTATCCGCGCTTTGCGGGTGATATTTCGTCTCACACTCAAAAGGATTTATTTCATTAAGTATGAAGACCGTATTCCGATCGAAAATCGACTGGTGGGTCTGGCTTGTAACGGGCGGCTTTCTTGCCATCATATGGTTTTCCGCCATAGGGATGTCCTGGTGGTATGTGACTTTTGTGAGCGGAGCGATGACGCTGCTGTACGCTTGGCTTATGTTTGGCTGCTGGTATGAAATCGACGGCGACGATCTGGTAGTATATCAGTTCTTCAGACCGACACGCCTTCCGATTTCAAACATAAAGGATGTAAGGAAAACAACCGGATATCTCGCCACGGCCGGAATGTCGCATCTACGTGTCTCCATAAGTTTCATTGATCGTTCGGTATGGAAGAGTTATGCGCCATTGGAAATATCGCCTGCCCATCGCGATAAATTCATAACGCGACTTATCGAAATCAATCCTAATATTAAAGAAATCAAATGTTAAGCAATAGAGTAAAACGGAATATCTGGCTGACGCTATCTATCTTATCAATAGGCTGTATCATCGACAGGACAGTCCGTGTGATTGATGGGTCGGCGGAATGGTGGAGCCTGGCATCGGCCATTGTGATAACCGCCTTCTGCACCAAATTCTACCTCTGCTATCGCAAGCAGGTGAAAAACGGCAACCTCTTCGGTCGCACCAAGAGATTCAAATAATTGGAGGATGAAGTCATTTAACCTTTTTCTTCAAATGGCTTCACAAGGTATGTTTTTTCAAGAATTTGGCCTCTTTTGGCTGATTTCGCCCTCATTTTCGGTCACGATGCCCGCATCGCTCCCTCAATTTCGGGTTAAATCCGCTCAAAAACAGTCTCAAATTCTTTTCGAAAAAAAGTTTAAATGACTTCAATGAATATCGAGGATTTCAGGGAATATTGCCTGGGGATGGACGGCGTTACGGAAAAGACCCCCTTCGGGAAGTTTGCCCGTCGCTATGACTCCATTCTGGTATTCTATATACTCGGCCATATGTTTTGTCTGGTCGATATTGACGATTTCTCTTATGTGACGGTAAAATCCACACCCGACGAAATCGATGAGATTACCATGAACCGGACATCGGTAAGCAAACCGCTGAATCTGAATGAACGTCACTGGATTCAGCTCGACCTGAATGGCGATATTCCGGATCAGGAAATTTACCGGCTTGTAAGGCGTGCCTACGATATCGTCAAGGCAAAATATGCTAAGAAAATCGTAGGCAACTGAAACTTAAGCTGCTGCCCCGGGCTCAAAAGAAAGGCCTAACGCTTTCCTGCGTACAGGGTTAGAAACAGAGCTATGACAATGCTCGACAATATGGCGGGGAGATTGGTCTCATCGCAAAACAACGCCTTGACAAGCCAGTATATTCCGCAGATTGCCGACAGTATGCCGACTACCATACAGATTGACCTGCCCGAGATTACCACTCTCCTATCGTTCTTGATTTCCATATGCAGATTTTTTAATAAATGGTGCCGTCAGAGATATTTTTTTGCCTCCCGGATGCTGAGAGGATGCATCTTCTGCCGGTGTCTGTCGATGAAATCGCGTACCCATTCCGGGTCGGACTTGGAGTAATCCCGCAGACTCCAGCCGATAGCTTTGTTGATAAAAAACTCAGAGCTGCCGAAATTATTGACAAGAATCCTCTCGAGGAGAGTAACATCCGTGGCTCGCTTCCTGCAGAGCTGATGATCGATGGCGATTCGGCGCACCCAGAAGTCCTCATCTTCCGACCACCTCAGCATCAAATTATTAATTCGGCTATCCGTGAACGCGATATTGCCGATCACCCTGTCCAGGCCGTCGATTGTGTCCCACCACTGCTTTGAACGTACAAACCTTTCTATCGTGGCTACATCATCGTAGGTAAGGAATTTTTGCATAGCCACTAGGTAATCCTTCGCTACATACTGAAACTCGCGATGCTCATCATTCCAGCACCGCTCAAGAAAATTCCAGTCGACAAGTCCATTTTTCTTTTCACGGCCAAGCATGGATTTATAAACGGCCCGTCGGTCCGGCGTGGGAATCCCGTAATACGTGAATTTACCGCGCATATACGCCGCCATCTTACCGGCGGATTCCTCATCACGCAACAGTTCAAACGCAGCCTTTATTTCCTGATATTTATCCATATGTCAGCCCTTAGAGAAGTTTGCTTTCTATTATCTGTTTTTTCTTATGAAAACTTCCTTTAATGAAACTCTCAAGAGTGGCAATCTCCTGATAAATCTCAGACAAGGATGCGGCAATTTGTTTCTGTATGGACACCTCCTCCGGAACTACGATCTGATACGCTATTATTGTATCGCGCTTGCCACGAGGCATTTTCGCGCCTTTAATATCCGACATTATATGGTCGAAGAATTGCTGCTGCCGCAACGAATAATATATAAATGCGCTGTCGAACCGAGATTTATCCGTATTACGTAAAACCAGAACGTCGGGACTGCAACCGCCATCAACATCAGCCAACCAGATTTTCCGGAGATAAGGCCGGATGTTGGACAGAAGAATATCGTCTTTCTTATATGAAATGACTGATGCAATATTCGGAATTCCCTTATAAGGCTCAACTCCTTTGCAATGTTGCAGCATATTGTCAGTGCTGACATAGACCGAGGGCGCGATTTCGGAATATGGCACACGGTCTCCGACAAACTCCAGACAATCTCTTAACGTCACGGTCTGCCCTTGAATATTGGAAATCAATCGGCGCGCCCGGGAGTGTAAGGAGTCAATCCTATCGGAAGCTTGCTTAATTTTCATATCAATGTCGTCACACCCGGCAATAATCTCATCCTGCACCGGTTTGGGGGCATTTGGGATTTGAATCGACATATAATATGTCATATTCAGATTCTTAATGTTGCCCATCCCGGACTGCATCGAGAAGGTGTGACCTTCATTATAGAAATTATTAAGAAGATGAAAGACATATCGGGACTGAAAGCGTGCGCTGGCTTTCAATCTCAACCTGACGGTGAAGTTGCTGAAGGAACAGATGGAATCATGGGAATCGAAATAAGCGACCCGACCTACGGCCTGAGTCTGGCTACCTCCTGATTTCTCCAAAATTATATCTCCGGAGGCAAGAGTGCGTTTTTCCAATTGCTTTTCTTCCACCGGGAGGATGACTGACGGCTCAAGCCTCAGGTTTCCGAAATTGTCGAAGTTGGAATTTTTCAAAATCTGAACTTCCTTAAACGGTCCCTTTTTGCCTCGCCACAGACCACCAATAGTGGAATAAATCTTTGAAAGCGGGGTATGACTGAACCTGCTTTCAATAGTTGTTTTAGGAATAGCGGTGTGGAGCTCCTTGGAGAAGGAATGGCGTCCAAAATCAATCATATCAACCAGATTTACCGTCGAGACATATGGCTCCATATCCTCAGGAATATCAAGTTCCTCTCCAAGGAAATGATGACGGATTACGGAATTGATCTTACTATCATCAAGCAAATCCGTCGGGTTGAACAACGGCGTGACTATTCCATTGATACCTCGTATCTGCGACATGGTATCGTCTTCCCCATCTTCCTCATCATGAGAGTCGGAAGACTGCATAACGTGGAGATAATTGATACCTTCCTGGCCTTTACTTTCGCTCCATTTGTAGCCTAAGAACTTCTGCCCCTCCGCAGTAGAGGCCGGAGCCTTTACGACAACTACAGGATGGTCTACAGCAAACGCAAGTATAAAGAAATATAGTTTTTCTATCGATGCTATAAAATTATAAAGGGCGGACTGAAATTCCTGCTCTTTTTCTTCCTTCGCAAGCTGTTTATAGGCTTTCGTCTTAGTTTTGGCCAGAAATTTCGTTCTGACCGTTTTAGCGCTTTCACAGACATCTTTCATGACATTTCTGCTATTGCTGCCGAACGCCTCGATATACCGTTGAAATATCGCGGTCTGCGAAAGAGATTCATTTATTTCGCCACATAAGAAGGTGCGGTAGTCCTCTACGCCGTAATTCTGATGCTTACAATATGCTTCCACAAGGTAAGCATCTTCGTAGACGGCATCAGCACCGGTATTGTTTGAAAACCATGAGTTTACCCTGTTGGAGAAATGAGCTGAGTCTGGAGCGACGCGCTCTTTCCTCCTCAGGAACAATACAACGGTGCTCGTAGATGTCTTCCCGAAGGTCTTATTCCCGAATTCCGATATGGCAACAATATCAAAATCGCGCAGCAATATCTCTCTGGATTTCGCAAAGATACCGCTTTTGGTAAGAATGGTACTTGGCAACACAAGGGCGGCAATACCGTCGGAAGCCAGAAGCTGCGAAGCGCGTTCAATAAAAAATGTCTCGATTGCGTTGTTCTTATCAATGTTTATGTCCTTGGAAAACAGCTCGAATTTTTCTCTTTCCTTCGGAGGCAACGTCTCTAAAAAGCCTGAAACTGCATATGGCGGATTGGCGACAAGGATATCAAATGTACCATCGTCGATTCCGTTGATTTTATTCAGCGCATCGGAATAAAGAATATTTATATCATCCTGCCCATACATAAATGCCGCTACCTTCGAAACCTTAGAAAGGCGGTATTCTTTCTCGATTCCATATATTTTTGAATAGAACTGACAGAGGGGGATGTCGGGACGGTGGGCTGCGGCAAACTCCTTGATCCGTGCAGCATATTCTGTCAGGAAATGCCCGGCACCGCAGGCATAATCGATGGCTCTGGGAACATCGCGGTGCGACATGACAACAGATTCAAGTGGCAAAGCGCTGACAATAAACCTCACTATCGGCATGGGAGTAAAAAACTGCCCTTCGCTTTGCTTGATACCCTTGGTGAGGAAGCCTTCAAATAGATCTCCCAGAAATTGATTCTGATTGTCGTTCGCTGATTTAAGCCTGATATTCTGAAGCATCTGAACCACTTTTTTAAGAACACCGGCGTTCTGATAAAAAAGTTTTTCATTATGCACACTCATAAACGAAAAATCGTTGTCAGAGAAGAATTTCAGCGCGCGGAAATAGCCCAGTATAGTATCTTTTGTAGCATCAGGATCATTACCGAATCTACGAAACGCGGTTTCGATCTGCTGATTCTCGATGTAAGTAACCTCCTCACCGAGAAACTTTTTCATGCCATCCCGGTAAAGCCGCTGCAATCTGTCCTGCAATTGGAAATCATCGTCGTAAACCGAACCCTTCCAATAAAAATGTAAATCAGACGGATTGTTTGTCTCGTCAACGACTTTCGCCAGGAAAAGATTGACTAATTTATCGAATGCATTTTCTTTCCCGCTTACGTTGTGCTGACGGAGAATAACCGCAAACTCATTGTATAATTTCTTTATTTCCGCGTCGTCGACCTCGCGAAGATCTGAAATCGAAAACTTGTCTTTACCTATTTCATAAGGTGCAATATCATCCTCGAAAATGCCGACTGAGAAACTGTCACATTTGTAAGTATCTTTCCAGACAGAGAAAAGCTCAATATTGTTTCGAGCCTTTATGTAGGATGCCAACGACTTGTTTGTTTCAAGCAGCTGAAAATTATCCTGAACATTTATAAGATGATATAACGAATCTATATCGTCATCCTTGAAACACGAGGTATACAGACAGAGGAATCTGGTCGACTGCTCCTGTTGAAAATAAGAGAAAAGCTGACCACCGTCTATAAGTGTTCTCTTCCACTCCGAGTTGAATTCCGCACCATAGGTCTTACACTCGATTATCATCAGGGAAGATACTTTTATGCCGCCTTCTGAGGCTGTTTTCGTGCGAATCCATATATCGCCGAATCCGCCACTGGCCCCTCGCCCCAGTTTCCAATGCGGCTCCAACTCCAGATGTTGTGGTTGATAGCCCTTAGTCAACAGACGATCCACACATTCAAGTACAACAAGGGATTCGGGCTCATCGAAATTTGAAGTGGTATTACGGGTTACTGTAATGCCAATATCTTCATATTTAATATGATTGTTTGCTATGTCGATAATAAGCGGTCGGTCGGATACATCATAACTTTTTGAGAAAATATTACCATTATTCTCAAAATGCATCAGACGCAGGGCCTTTTCAATTCTGTTTAATTCAATCATCTTGAAAGCAAAAACACTTCCGGAATATCTGATGTCCGACCACAGCGTGTGACGACAACGGAGAATCTTAACAGCCTGCCGGTTTTGCCGTGAAATCTCTGCGTCGGTCGGTCATTCCCAGATTCGGGTCTTCCTAAATGCAAAGCTACTAAATAATTCCGGAACGACGGACATATCGCGGAAGAATTCACCGGAATTCACATGGGCCACGGACTCCAGATGTCGTGCATTCACAACTTATAAACGATGATTTTAGTCTTGCCGTTTCTGCTTTCAAAACAGAGAACGTAGCCACCCGATTTGAATCGGATGACCACGCTTTTTATCTCAGTGTTACTGAAAAGAAAATCCAAAGCATCGGATTATTTCCGGATGTTAGAATCGTCTTTGAGAATTACCACTTTACAAGTTCATTGAGAATGTTGCCATCCGTTGCATCTTCGGAAGTGAACGTATTGCCGCGATACTGCACACAAAGCATTACAAGCGGTTCAGTGGCGTTGTTACGCACGCTGCGGCGACCATCAGGTGCCACCCGGACTACGCTGCCTTCTTCAACCGTAAAAACATCCCCGTCAACCTGAAATTCGCCTTTGCCGCTGAGGAAGAAATAAAGTTCCTCATGATTCTTGTGAGTGTGCAGGAAACCGGTTTCCTGACCGGGAGCGAACACCTGGAAGGAGAACTCTGCGCCGGTAGCACCTACTGCCTGACCACCGAACACTTTGCCGGGAATCCTGACTTCCGGGCCGAGTTCGAGAACGTAGTCTTTGATGTCGGCAAATTTGCCGAAGTTGGCGGCACTGAAATTAGTGCCTTTTACGATTGCCTGAATCTGTTTCATAGCTGTACATATTAATGTTAATGATTGTTGTTCTTTTGTGTCAATTCTGCGGTACCGGGATAGCCCCCAACTGGACGAGCATCGAAAACAAATCCGGCAGCCCATGCTCGCGGATAATCCTACCATCCTTGAATTCGCAGATGTTCATGGCGGTTACACATACTTTTTCCCCGCTTGCAGGCATACCCATAAATGGGTTGGTCTGTGTGCCGGTCATCGTGAAGCGCACCATCACTTTGTTGTCGTCAGCTATGAATTCCTCTGCTTTCCAGCTCACATCGGGCATGGCGCCGCGCATCATGTCAAAAACGGCAGTATAGCCTTGGAACCCGTGCATTGGTTCCGGAGAAATGGGCGCATAGGACACAACGTCCGGTGAGATTATTGACTGACCGAGTGCCACGTCCCCGGTATTTATGAAGTCGATGAATTTATCCATCACTTCAAGATTGAGACTCTTGCTATCCATATCGTTTGCTATTTCGATTTTGTCGAGCGCAAAGTTAAAACACAATCAACCGTTTGTCAAGGAGTTACATTTTCCGCCCATAGTAACCTTTTTATCGGTTTTACTGATTATCAGGAAGAAAAATTTTTATTGTACTTTGCATTTTTCTCCTGCCAATCAATGCGTGATTTACCCTATGATAGTATATCGGGATAATTTGCTAACTTTGTAATTAAAAGTTAGCAACCATAGAGTATGAGAAAGAAAGAGGAAACCGGTTCAATAATAGAGATGTGCCCTGTCAGGAACGTCATAGCGCGATTCGGCAACAAATGGGCGCTCCTTACCGTGCTTATCATCGGTGAACAGGGCGTTGTCAGGTTCAACGAACTCAGCCGCTTGATTCCGGATGTGTCGTCGAGAGTGCTGTCCTCGACACTGCGCACACTGGAAGCAGACGGATTCATCGACAGAAAAGTGTACGCCGTAGTTCCACCAAAAGTGGAATATCGGCTAACCGAGGTCGGGGAATCCCTCCTCCCCTTGATTCAGCAACTTACAGAGTGGGCGCAGACAAACATGAAAAAGGTGATAAGTCACCGTAAAGATTATGAGGAAGCGGATACCAAATAGGCCTGCAAAACGAAGCAAGTGACTAATCTTTATCTGGCAAGGCTTGATATGGTCAATGCCATATAAGTGAAAAGACTGTTCTGCGCCAGATCTCTTTTTCGGATATATTGAGCCCCATGAATCAGGCAACTGGAATTTGTAGTTCAGTAATCCGAGATTCTATTTCATTTACAAATGGTCCTGGAAACGGATTGATACAATCCAAAAACAAAACGACTGATGGACTACGAAGATAATGAATACTGCGAAAATCCCGTTGATGAGATGATGACTGATTACGACTATCACATCAATACGGGCGATTTACCTGAACTATTTGATGAATTATCGGTTGACGACTGAGACCAATTGATATAATGGCTAAAGAATACCCTTTCAGCATAACGAATCTGCATACAACTCCATTGGGTGTTGAACGCATCAGGAGAAATCTTGACTTAGGAGAATCCATTGATGCCGTTAATTTTTGTCGCACTCTCATTCTCGAAGATTCCGCAAAGTTTGAACGCAAAGGCAAAAACTGGTATGTGACTTCTGAAGGTGTTAGAATTACTATCAACGCTCACAGCAACACAATTATCACCTCCCATAAAGTCTAACAGTGGTTCAAATTATTCAAACACACCATCTCTGTAATAATGATGATGTGTAGTGCCTATTTTTCCGGTTGCAACAGCAATGATAGCATCATATCTTTTTGCTATTCAAATCCTGTAACGCGAGACGCATCATATTGATGTTTCCTTTGCAGTAAAAACATCGTCATATGATTTATCTGGATTATTTCCCTAATTCAGATTTTGAGGATCTATGGACGATTCTCAGTGGCCTTTATATGGCGCCTGAGGATATGAAACCATCATATTCCACACTTGTTGACATTATCAATTCATTACCGGTAAAATCGAAGTATCTGAGCCGTCAATTCAAATGTGTCTTGACTCTGAAATGAGATTCAGGTAAAAAGTGTCCCGGATCCTTAGGAGCGGCTGCTTGGCAGAGAGATTGAGATTGGCTTCCGATGTAGAAACGGTTAATTTGCTGATATACAGATAGGTATAAATCTAATCCGTACAAGTGACGTGAATTTTCTACGTCTGTAAGTAGTTAACCGTCTGTTTCTTAATTTCTTACAAGTCGCATTTGCCGATCCGACAACAGTGACTCAATGCAAAGATAGCTATAATACTCCGATTATCAAAGGAATATAGCAACTTTAACTTTTTACGACATACAGATGCGCGTACAAAGTCAATCAAATCGGATTTTGGCTATTCTGTATTTGTGTTGTCCAATATTGATTATATATTTCGTTTATATAAAAGTGCATGATAAACCACTTACCTTCTGGATTGCCGCTAACAAGGATATTGGCACTAAGTATATCCTTTTGATAAATCATCCGGCACTTAGTCGTAAATGAAATCTCCTCTTTAGACTTATCGATGATATTCAACTTTACTTCAATCTCTGATATACAAGGGGCACAATCTTTAACAGAAACGATCTTGTAATCAAGCAGGGATAAATCACCTATAAAACTTTTAATTTCTTGAATATATTGTCCTTTACTGGCTTTATTGTAATGCCTTTCTATAATGTCATGCATCTTCCCATAATTCTTTGATGAGAAGAAAGTCATGAATTCAGATAGTTTTTCTTCTGGTGAATTACTGATGCAAGACGCCTTTTTAAGATTTATATTATTGATGTATTCTTCTGAAATCTGACGTGGTTGCCATTTTTCAATCTCGTCTTGCATTTTTTCATTCTCCTCATGTTGCTTCTGTGCAGTGGCTAAGGTTTCATTCAATTCCTTTAACATCTGAAGAATACTTTTGGGCTTAGATGGTTCCGGCTTGACGTGTTTCCCACTTTCATATTGTTCCACCCAATCACCAACAGCAAATATTGTGGATAGACATTTAGCAGCCACTAAACTATTGTCGTAATTGATATCCTTCCCATGCAGGATGCCGTTACGATAGGGCACTGTGATGGGATCTGTATTGACTCTCTTTCGTGTTTTGGCATAGATTTTAGCTATGCTTGACAAACCACTTTCATGGCCAACGATAGAATTCCAAAGTTTAGGATTGAAATCTGACGCAAAGAAACCTTTATTAGATTTTGTTACTTCATCAATGACACCATCGATTATCATTAAAAAGACAGGTATACAACCGTGAAACCTTTCGTTTTTGTAATCATCATACGCTTTTAGAAGCAATTCGTACCTCTTCGTAAAGCCTGTATGATTCTTTAGTCTAGTGAGAAGATACCTTATACTATCATTATTTGCATAGTATTCTAATAATAATTGTTCACCCTCCTCGCGTTTATTATCTTCGGCTAACCTTACTGCATTCCTCATTAAGTCAGAATTCATACTTTCATATGCAATCCAGCCTAATTCAGAGTAATATTGATTAAATCTATCTGGAGTAAACCTTATATCATTTATTTGCTTTTCAATGTCGGATAATTTATGTCTCAATTCTATATTGTTGATAGGTAAAAGGTTTAGTAAGAGTTTCATGCCTTTTACCTGATTTAATAGCTCTATATATGATGGGTTATCTGAGATTCCTGCCATTTTGATTGATATTCTATGAAAATTGAAAAAGATAACAAGATTGAGGGTAAATGCTCTTTGTGAAAGATGATATTGTATTAGAAATAGGTTTTTACAGCGAAGAGGAATTGATCGATGAAAATGCGTTTGAAGGCGGCAATATTGTTCTGTTCATAGAACATTAGCATGGCCTTTTTATAGTCGATTGAATCCACCGTGCGGAATGAAATCGGGCAATGGACGTTGGCGATGAGAATACCGTTACTCACTATTCGGGCTGTGCGCTTGTTGCCGTCGGTGAATGCCTGAATGTAGCTGAGCAAAACAAGCGCAAGAAGAGCTTTCTCGAAGATATTGCCCTTGCCATTAATGAGTCGCACAGTATCTTCAAGTGCCTCTCGGATCTGGGATTCATTGTCAAGGGGAGTGTAGTTTGTTCCGGTTATACCGACACGGCGATGTCTTATGTTTCTTTCAACGCCTAATTCTTTTGTAAGCAATGCATGAATCTCCTCGATACGGGCAACGGTTAAATCCTTAAGATAGTCCGGTTCATCAAGAATAAAGTCGAGCGCGTCCTTGTGATTAAGGAGCATCACGGCCTCCTCTTTTGTCTTTCCGCTTGCTGTCTGTTTCTCTTTCAGCAATCTTTCTGTCTCCAGCAATGAGTATGTGTTGCCCTCAATCTGTGATGATTTCCAAGAGAGGTCGATGCCTAGTCGTTCCATCTCTTTTCGGTATTCCAACTCTGACATCTCCGAAAGATGCTGACGAAACAATCCTTGCGCGTCATCAAGCTGATGCAGCTCTTCCTGGGTGAATAAATCCACCTTTGGAAGAGTTTCTTTTATGAGTTCAAAATTGAACGATTCCTGTACCTGTCGTTCATCAACATCCTTGTCAAAGTATGTGTCGAGATTCAACTCCATAGTCACGTGTGCCTGCGGAGTAACTCTATAGCGTGTTGCCGGTCCACGACCGACAACCTCAATGTATCCTTTAGCGACACCATCGGCAATCATTCGTTTAAGTGTTGCCGGACTTGGGGTATTGGTTAAAGCAGAGCCGATTTCAGCCCGTGAGGCTTCCGGATTGTAGTGCAGGAATTGGAGTATTTCAATCTCTTGAGTCATGTATGAAAGTTTTATCGGCTCAAAATTACTAAAATTTATTGGATTATCGGCTCAAATTGAGCCGATTTTTACTATATTTCAGCCCGATTTGAGCCGATAGACCTATGTTGCCTTTGGCCTATGACTTCTTCGATGCGCGCTGGCGATGTTTCAAATTCAGATCTTGTAGGTTTCTGCCGAGGGTATCTTCTTTGGCAATCAAAAGAAGATCGTCATCAAGTTGCAGAGCATAAAGAACACGGGCATAGATGCCTATTGACACCGTCGGAGAACCTTTCTCGATGCGGTTAACAGTGAGAGGCGAACAGGTTGCGCGCTCCGCAACCTGCGCAATCGAGAGGTTACGACGTAGCCGGGCAAGTTTAATCTACTCACCCATAAGTACCATTTTCTGCTCCAGTTTCCGAGGCAACTTAGTCCCCATAGTGTTCTTCGCCATACTCAATCCATCATTTAATACTGTAAATATAGTGAAAGTATTTATTATATGATATGTTGTGCGTTCAATAATTTCAGGTCATAATAACACCTCTCTCTGACATATGACCTAAATCCGGTGTTACTACACCGACAATGTTACTTGAAGCTATTCAGGACAGAGGCTATTTTAAGGATTATCCATCTACCATTTTTTCAGGACAAGTCAAGATTCGTGTCCATGATTTATTAACCAAGTGGCGTTATTTTTAGCTCCGGTGCGGGTCAGCAATCCTTTCTCTTTGAGTGCGCGGATTATGCGGTCGATTGTACTTTTGGAGAGACGGGTGTTGGCTGCTATATCCGTAATGGATATGTTTGGATTGTCCTGAATCTGTCGTATTACAGCCATTTCTTTCAGCGAAAGCTGTGTGGATAATGACGTTTCCAAAACCTCATTTTGATGTTTAGAGGTTCCGCTTTGAGGTTTAGCTGCATCCCAACGGATGTGTAAAGTGCGATTGCGGAGATGTGCCGGAATACCGAACACCGCGAAATTCATAAATCGCTCCAATGGCTCGAATGTCCGGTGAATGCCTTTGGGGATATTCTCGTATTGTGAACGGACGAGAGCATTGCGAAAGAACCATGAGTGCTTTTCAAAACTCTCATTGTTCACCTCGAAGCCGAAACTTCTGAGATACTTAATAAGAAATACCGCAGTTGTGCGTGTATTACCTTCGCCAAAAGCGTGAATCTGCCAGATGCCTGAAATGAATCGCACGATATGCTTGATAGCGTCCGCAGAAGAAAGAGAGTGAGTTAACTCTACATAGACTGAAATATCGTCTTTGACAGCGGGCTTCTCGAAAAAAAAATCACTAACTTTGCACATTAAAAACCTCAATAATCTACATTAAGGATATTGAGGCTCTTCAAAAGATGAGCTATGAATATGTTCATATTGAAGAAGAGACCAATCTTAGGGCTAACTTCAAGAAGCAGTTGGAGATACATAACAAGAAAGCTCTTGCCGAAATCGGGAGAGAGCATCTTACAGACAGTGAATTTGACAAAGTTCTTATTCACCTTGAAGGTGGTACCCGATTTGAGAAGGCTAAGAAACTCCGTGACCTATATCCGTTGGACACGGAAGACGGGCAGCGTGTCTGGCTTCAGTTCCTAAACAAGAAAAATTGGTGCCAGAATGAGTTTCAGGTATCTAATCAAATCACAGTTGAAGGGCGCAAGAAGTGTCGATATGATGTCACCATTCTCATTAATGGGCTACCCTTAGTGCAGATTGAGCTAAAACGCAGAGGTGTAGAGCTGAAACAAGCATACAATCAGATTCAGCGTTACCACAAGACCTCGTTCCACGGACTGTTTGACTATATTCAGATATTCGTAATATCCAACGGTGTCAATACACGCTATTTCGCTAACAACCCCAATCAGGGTTTTAAATTCACGTTTAATTGGACTGACAGATCAAACAATATCTTTAATGAATTGAGCCTTTTTGCCGCAGATTTCCTTGACAAATGCACTCTCGGCAAGATGATAAGCAAATATGTTGTAATGCACGAGGGCGATAAATCACTCATGGTGCTTCGCCCATATCAGTTTTATGCAGTCGAGGAAATTATAGACAAGGTTCAGAACACCAATCGGAATGGTTATATTTGGCATACAACAGGTGCAGGTAAGACTTTGACATCTTTCAAAGCAGCTCAACTTGTTTCTGAACTTGATGGGATTGATAAAGTAATGTTTGTTGTTGACCGCCACGATCTCGACACTCAGACCCAATCGGAGTATGACGCCTTCGAACCGGGAGCAGTCGATAACACTTCCGACACGAGCGAACTTACCCGACGCTTGCAAAGCGATTCAAAGATTATAATCACGACTATCCAAAAGCTCAATGCCGCTGTGACTCGACCCTGGTACAGCAGCAAACTTCAGGATATCAAGAACAGCCGTGTAGTGATGATATTCGATGAATGTCATCGGTCGCACTTCGGTGACAGCCATAGGAACATCGTCAAGTTCTTCAATAATCTACAGATATTCGGATTTACGGGTACGCCAATATTCAAAGAAAACTCTGTTGACGGACACACTACCAAAGAGATTTTCGGTGAATGTCTACATAAATATCTTATCAAGGATGCTATTGCAGATGAAAATGTGCTTGGTTTCCTTGTAGAATATTATCATGGCAATACCGATGTGAACAATGCCCATCAAGGCCGCATGCGTGAAATTGCACAATTCATTCTCAACAACTACAACAAATCCACCTACGATGGTGAGTTTGATGCGCTGTTTGCTGTGCAGTCTGTTCCCATGCTCGTTCAATATTACAAGATTTTTAAGGAACTGAATCCCAAAATACGTATCGGCGCAATCTTTACTTATGCAGCCAATGACAGTCAAGATGATGAAACTACCGGAATGTCAAATGGTTCGTTCGTCAGTGAACGTGTTGCAGGGGCAGATGATATGGAAGACATTATCAATGATTACAATGAGATGTATGGTACGTCTTTCTCATTGCAGAACTTCCGTGCATATTACGATGATGTCAACCTCCGATTGAAAAAGAAAAAGCCGGATATGCTTTCACTTGACCTTTGTCTTGTTGTTGGCATGTTCCTCACCGGCTTTGATTCAAAGAAACTCAACACGCTATATATCGATAAGAATCTCGACTATCATGGGTTGTTACAGGCGTTTAGCCGCACAAACCGAGTCCTTAACGAGCGAAAACGATTTGGTAAGATCGTTTGCTTTAGAGATTTGAAAGCAAATGTCGATGCAGCTATAAAGTTGTTTAGCAACGGTGGTGAGGAAGGAATTATCCGCGAGCCGTATGAAGAAGTGAAAAAGGAATATGTGAATCTGACGAAGGAATTTCTGTCTCATTATCCCGACTCTCGTGTCATAGATTATCTCCAGAGCGAAGAAGATAAGCGGATGTTTATCTTAGCGTTCCGTGACATTATTCGGAAACACGCTGAGATTCAGATTTACGAGGATTTCAACGAAGAAGATCCGGATTTCCCAATGGACGAACAACTCTATATGGACTTCCGAAGCAAGTATCTCGACATTCATGACACATTCGTTGATTCCAAAACTGTTCAAGATAATACCCCCTCCGATGATGACAGTGATGTCGAGACATCACTTGATGACATTGACTTCTGTCTCGAACTTCTCCATAGCGATATAATAAATGTCGCATATATCTTGAGTCTGATAGCAGACCTTGATCCCAATGCCGAGGATTATCCTGAAAAACGTCAGGAGATTCTTGACACGATGATAAAGGATGCCGAATTGCGTAGCAAGACTCAACTTATTGACGGGTTCATTCTCCAGACTATTGATAATGACAAGGAAGGCTTCATGCGCGACAAGAAAGCCGACGGCAGCATCGACCTTGAAGAACGTCTTAATCAATATATCCGTCGGGAGAAGGGACGTGCTATTGAACGTATAGCGGAGGAAGAAGAAATTCCCATTGAGGTAATCAACAAATATGTGGCGGAATACGATTATGTTCAGAAAGAACAGACCGAGATAATCCAAGATGCTCTGAAAGGTAGGAAACTTGGACTTGTGGCTCGTCGACGTACTCTTAACCGTATTGTAGACCGACTCCGTAATTTAATAAGAACATTCAGCTGGGACTGATTAAGACCTAAACGAAAAATATAATTAGCCGATAAGATGAGCGAAGAACTTCAACAAAAATTGCGCACACAGCTGTGGGCGGTAGCCAATAATCTGCGAGGCAATATGTCTGCCAATGAATTCATGTATTTTTCGCTTGGATTCATATTTTACAAATATCTTTCTGAAAAGATTGAGAAATATGCAGATCAGGCTCTTGAAAATGACGAAATAACTTTCAAACAGCTTTGGGAAAGTCAGGAAGAAGAGGCTCTCGAACTTCAAGGAGAAGTTAAAAAACAGTGTCTGGAGAATATCGGCTATTTCGTTGAGCCGCAATATCTTTTCACTTCAATCATAGACCGTATTAACCGTAAGGAGAATATTCTTCCTCAACTGGAACGTTCTCTGAAACGAATTGAGGATAGTACACTCGGACAGGAAAGCGAAGAAGATTTCGGAGGACTTTTCTCGGATATTGATTTGGCATCGCCGAAGCTGGGCAAAACAGCTGACGATAAGAACAATCTTATCAGCAGCGTCCTTGTTGCACTTAATGGGATTGACTTCGGTGCAGATGAGGCAACGCAGATTGACATTCTCGGCGACGCATACGAATACATGATTTCGCAGTTCGCCGCCGGAGCTGGTAAGAAAGCCGGTGAATTCTACACTCCACAAGAGGTGAGCCGCATTCTCGCAGAGATTGTTACTCTCGGACATAACCGTTTGCGCAACGTATATGATCCGACTTGTGGCTCCGGTTCCTTGCTAATCCGTGCTGCTAATATTGGACATGCAGTCGAGATATTCGGTCAGGAAAAGAATCCTACGACCTACAACCTTGCCCGTATGAACATGCTCCTTCATGGCATCAAATTCAGCAACTTCAAGATTGAGAACGGTGACACTCTTGAAGCAGATGCTTTCGGAGACAAACAGTTTGACGCAGTCGTGGCAAATCCACCTTTCTCAGCCGAATGGAGTGCAGCAGACAAATTCAACAATGACGACCGATTCAGCAAAGCCGGACGTTTGGCTCCACGCAAAACGGCTGACTACGCTTTTATCCTACACATGATTTATCACCTCAATGATGGTGGAACTATGGCTTGTGTAGCTCCTCATGGCGTTCTGTTTCGCGGTAATGCTGAAGGTGCGATTCGTCGTTTCCTCATCGAGAATAAGAATTATGTGGATGCAATTATCGGACTTCCGGCAAATATCTTTTACGGCACATCCATCCCCACGTGTATAATCGTGATGAAGAAATGCCGTAAGGAGGATGATAATATTCTTTTCATTGATGCCAGCAAGGAATTTGAGAAAGTTAAGACCCAGAATAAGCTCCGGGAAGAACATATCCGCAAGATAGTCGAGACCTACCGCGACCGTAAGGGAATAGAGAAATATAGCCATTGTGCTACTCTTCAGGAAATCGCTGACAATGACTACAATCTTAACATCCCCCGCTATGTTGATACATTCGAGGAAGAAGAACCTATCGACATCAATGCAGTCATGGCTGAAATCAAAGAACTTGAGGCCAAACGAGCAGACCTTGACAAAGAAATCGAAGGCTACCTCCGTGAACTCGGAATTATTTAAGAGAATCTTATGAAAGGAGAAGATAAACATTTACTACGGTTCTTTGAAGGCGCGGATAAACGTTTCATTATCCCATTGTATCAACGTAATTACGACTGGGAAATAAAGCATTGTCGGCACTTGTTCCACGATTTAGTTAAACTTCATGAAGATGGAAGGAAATCCCATTTCTTCGGTAGTATTGTCGTTGGACGGGCGAATGATTACAATGATGATTATCTTGTCATAGATGGGCAACAGCGTATCACAACAATTTCTTTGTTGCTGATTGCTATGGTCAATGCGGCAAAGGAAGGAGACCTTAGATGCGATGACCCTAGAAAGATTGAAAAAATCTATAAGACATACATAGTTGATGAGTATCAGGACAATGAACGTAAGGTCAAATTAAAACCGATTAAGAATGACATGAAGTCATTTGATGCTCTGATATATGAGGAACCTGAAAAATATGTGACAGATTCAAATGTTACCCGAAATTATGAGTTATTCTATGACTTGATAAAATCATGCAATTTAACTCTTGAGGATATTTTTGAGTCTATCAAAAAGCTTATAGTCATAGACATTCGCCTTGAACGTGATGATGATTCCCAACTCATTTTTGAGAGTCTGAACTCTACCGGATTGGATTTGAGCGAGGCAGACAAGATTCGCAATTATCTTCTTATGTCGATGGACAATGACGAGCAGGAGCGGTGCTATGATAAGTATTGGAATAAGATAGAGGAGTATACCGATTATAATCCTACGATGTTTATCAGGGATTATCTGACAGTCTGTACCAAATCAATTTCCAACATTGACAACCTATACTTTGAATTCAAGTCTTTCGTTGAGCGTATGCGTATGTCAAGAGAGGATGTTATGTCAGACATGACGGAATATGCTCGTTATTATAATATTTTCAGTAAATTTAAGTCAGAATCGCCTAAACTAAACGCCAAATTTCGGCAGTTATCTACCATAGGCTCAACCGTAGGAATGACATTCTATATGGTGTTCCTCAAGTATTCCTACGATAATATCTTGACCAATGATCAGATTTTCGAAGTCTTCGACATTATAGAGGGCTATTGGGCCCGTCGCATAATGTGTGGATACCCGGCAAATGCTATGAACAAAGCTTTTGCAGTCCTTCACCATGATGTTTTGCGTTTGTTGGAGGAAGAAAAGCAACGGGCACTTCCGGCATCTTCGTATGCCGAGGTTTTGAAATTTGTTCTGTTAAAGAGGCAAGGTTCCGGTGAATATCCTTCAGATTCCATATTGTCGGAAGGATTTAAGACGCGTCAAGTGTATAGAATCCCGATGGCTTATCGCTATTTTTTGTTTGAAAGAATGGAGAACTGTGATAACGCCGAAGGCAAATGGGAGAATATTGTGCCTCACATGGAGAAGGGTGAGTACACAATCGAGCATATCATGCCCCAAACATTATCATCGGCATGGAAACAGGAACTTGGCGCGGACGCTGAAAAGATTCATGAAAAGTATCTCCATACTTTTGCCAACTTGACGCTTACGGGCTATAACAGTAGTTATGGCAATCGGATATATGCAGAAAAGAAAGCGGGCTATGACCATAAAGGCAAGCATATTTATGGATTTAAGGATAGCCATTTCTCGTTAAGCAATTATCTTAAGGAAGTGGATCAATGGACGGAGAAAGAATTACTTGAACGACAACAGATTCTATATAACCGCTTCTTGAATCTGTGGCCGATGATTACTACAACTTTCAAGCCTGCGGAAAAAGACACTGACCACGTGTTCTTTGAGGATGAAGATATGGAATTGACAGGCCGGTTTATTGCGGCGTTCTCATTCAAGGGTGAACGACATAAGGTAGATTCATGGAAAGACATGATTGTTACTCTTTGCCAATTAATCTATAAAGATTCTCCATCATCTATTAGAGTGCTGTGTAATGCTCGATTCTGGTTGCACGACAATCCCGGCACAGACAACTCCAGAACTCAATTCGCAGAAGGTTGTTATGTTCATTCGTCTTGTAGTACCAAAACAAAAATGAGTGAAATCCGCTACATATTCAATAAACTGAATATCGCTTCTTCAGAATTGGAATTTGAGTTAATTCCTCTCGCAGATTCTATGATTACAGATCAAACAGAATCAGAAAACGACTAATAGCCTATCCCTATGCCACAAGATAAGAAAGATAAAAACCTTAATGTTCCACCTTTGCGCTTTCCCGGCTTCACCGACGAGTGGAAAAGAGTCAAGGTTTCAGATTTACTGGACTTCTACTCAACCAATTCTCTTTCATGGGATATGTTGAATTATGAAGGTGGAGAAATTCTAAATCTTCATTATGGTCTAATTCATTCAGGTCTTCCTACATTGATAGACCTTAAAAAGGATATTCTGCCTTTTGTTAATGAAACTGCAAAACCTAAGAAATTTACTCTCTGTAAGGAAGGAGACATTGCATTTGCTGATGCTTCAGAAGATACTAACGATGTAGCAAAAGCCGTAGAATTTATAAATCTTGATGGACAACAAGTCGTTGGCGGTCTCCATACAATACATGGTCGTGACAACGAAAACAAAACGGTAGTAGGATTCAAGGGTTATGCGTTTGCATCTTCAGCTTTTCATAATCAAATAAGAAGGATAGCTCAAGGGACAAAGATATATTCCGTATCTTCAAAGTCATTTGATGAGGTCTTTATTGGCATCCCCAATAAAGAAGAACAAACTCAAATTGCTAGACTTCTCCATTTAATAGACGAGCGGATAGCTACTCAAAACAAAATAATTGACGACCTGCAATCCTTAATCAAGGGACTTATACAGTACTTGGTTCATGATGGCATCAAAAATGGCTCATGGCAGAACATTATGCTGTCTGAAATTTTAACACAGCGAAATGAGTTAAACACGAAATATCATCCCGTTCATTCGGTCTCGGTTTCAGCTGGGGTTATTAATCAAGTTGAATATTTAGGCCGGTCATTCTCAGCCAAAGATACGGCTCATTACCATGTAGTTAATCATGGTGATATTGTATACACTAAATCTCCGACCGGAAATCAGCCTTATGGAATTATTAAGCAGAGTCATTGTATGAATCCAGCAGCGGTCTCTCCATTGTATGGAGTATATGAGCCAGTTTCTTTTGAGGTTGGCAATATCCTGCATTATTATTTTCTAAATCCTTTGAATACAAACAACTATCTTTTGCCACTTATTCAGAAAGGAGCTAAAAATACAATTAATATCAGCAATCAAAGATTCCTCGAAAATAGTATCCCATTTCCCACAAATAATGCTGAAATTTGTTGCGTTTCAAAGATGCTATCTTCCATTGACAGCAAGATTAAGCTAGAAAATAAAACTCTTGACACATTTATTAAGCAAAAGCGATACTTACTCAATATGCTTTTTATATAAAGAGCTTACGCAGTAGATAGTCTTTCTGGCTTTTATATAACTCGTTAAGCTTACATTCAACAGATAACCGATTATTCAGAGTATCAAGAATGGTTGCAATCTCCTTTTGTTTTTCAATGGGAAGAAGCGTGAATTGTTTCCTCATAAAATCGCTCTTTTGCAGATTGAATCGTGTACTCCCTTGTGCAAGTGGGTATACAAATTTCCTGAATTTAGATGACGAAACAAGATAGGCCAAATATGGAGGATATACCTTATCGCGATGAGTAATTGTAACACCGAAGCAAAAGCTATTGAGGTAATACTTGCCAGACGATCCTAAGTATACGCATCCTATCCCGGTTTCTTCAGGTGTTTCTGATGAGAGTGTAAATAGGACATCTCCATAAGATACTGTATTCTGACTTTCATTTGCATCAATAGCCACCAGATCTATTTGTTTCTCATTAACGATATAGTTTTGGTATACATTTAGATAGGTTATGAATGGACTCCCTTGCCCAAAATCATCTACACTTTTACCTGAGAGTCCGGAATAGGAACGGCCTATCTGATCAAACGATATAGGAGTACCTTGTATCCCATCGTGAAAGCTATCATTTAGTCCCTTGATTAAGGATTGCAGGTCGTCAATTATTTTGTTTTGAGTGGTAATCCGCTCATCAAGAAGAGATAAAAAATCCCCGATTCTTCGTTGCTCTTCAAATTGCGCTGGAATTGCTATTTTAAGAGGATTTATATGGACATTGTTAATTTGGGGAATGGTAGAAGTATCCGCAATTTTTCCTAATTCCCTCTGTAAAATATAATAGAATAAAAAATGGTTATATAGAGTTGATTCAGGAATCAATGCCATTAGATTTGTGTCCAGGATACACTCTTCAGAGTTTATTCGGACCTTATTTGTCATAATTGCAGCTCCTCTTTTGGGGAATATTATACTACCTTTTGGTATAATATTGGTTGAGCGAGTTTGTCCATAATAAGGTGTTTCTTCCAATTCCTTTTCACAGTGATTTAATTGTTCAACCTTATAGTATGGCACATTTCCATCATTACATAAACATCTGGGAGAAATTCCGCTTTTAATTGTAGCATTCTCTCCAAGCTGGGTGTCTCTCCACTCGTCGGTGAAGCCGGGAAAGCGCAAAGGTGGAACATTGGTTATATTTCTTCTCTAAGTTTTAGAATAACCAATATTATAAACACTATGGCGCATCTGACTATCAGAGAAATCGCGGACGCTTGGAAAAAGGAAAAGCGTCCGTACGTCAAGCGTTCAACATTCGCAGCATATATGTTGACGCTTGAAAACCATCTGTTGCCATACTTTGGCGACATGACCGAACTGAGTGAACCAACTGTTCAATCCTTTGTACTTGAAAAGCTTAACGTCGGGTTAGGTGTCAAGACAATCAAGGACATCCTTATCGTGCTGAAGATGATTATGAAGCACGGTGTAAAGAACAAGTGGATTGACTATGCCGAATGGGATATCAAATATCCAACTAACGTTGCCTCTCCTGAAATAGAGGTTCTGACCGTAGCTAACCACAAAAAAATCCTCGACCACATAAAGGATAACTTCTCATTCAAAGCGCTCGGCATATACCTGTGTCTGACTACCGGGCTTCGCATCGGCGAAATATGCGCTCTGCGCTGGGAAGACATAGACACGCAGACCGGGACGCTTCAAGTTAAGCGCACCATCGAACGCATCTATATCATAGATGGTGAGAAGAAACACACCGAACTGGTCCTTAATGACCCCAAGACTCCCAACTCCATGCGAGAAATACCTCTAAGTGCTGAAGCTCTCTCGCTTATAAAGCCGCTGATGAAAGTCGTCAACACCCGGTTCTATGTCATATCTAACGACAGCAAGCCTATAGAGCCACGTACATATCGTGCGTATTATAGGCGCCTGATGAAAACGCTCAATATTCCGGCAATCAAGTTTCACGGACTTCGTCATTCGTTTGCAACTCGTTGCATCGAGAGTAACTGTGATTACAAAACAGTTAGTGTACTCTTGGGTCACTCTGACATCTCAACAACGCTCAACCTCTATGTTCATCCAAATATGGAGCAGAAGAAGCGTTGTATCTCAAAGATGTTCAAATCACTTGGTAAAAACTGAATACATACAACAAAACAAGCCCGACAATTACAGCAACTGTAAATTGTCGGGCTTTTAAGATAAGATTAGTAGAGGCGGATGCAGGTTACATCGGCGGTCTTGACGGTTGCGGGATGGTCGGGGTTCTTGCTGCGCAAGCGGCAAGCCGATGAGTCTTTGGAGAAGGCGATGGCAAAGTGCTGGATGCGGTGCGTCATGCCGAGTTCTTTGAGGAACAGGATGAACTTACCCAGTTCTTCAATGAGCCAGTCCTCATCTTTAGTTGAGGTGATGGTGACGAGCATCATCACGTTATCGGGGAGGTTGTAGAAGCCGTCAGAGTCCGTGAGGATGACGAGCGAGGGGGCGAATACCGCGTCCTTCGAGAAGAAACTTGCTCCGTTGGCGTAATCCTGATAGCAGAGTTTTGCTATCGGAGTGCCGAAGTTGTCAGTGAGATATTTCTCGATGTCGGCAACAGTTGCGCTGAGGCGAGGGTCGCTTACGACCGAGATTCCGGTGGGCGGCTCCGCTTCAAGCGGGGGGTGGGTGCCGGTGTAGCTTTGCGGCCGAAGATGGATTTCACACGCGAGAGGAGTTGGTTAAGGTTGTTGGCTGTTTTGCGGTCAGTCTTGATGGCTTTGCCACCGCGCACCGGGCTATGCCCGACATGCGCTTCAAGCTGACTCGCGAATGCTTTGCATTTCATCGGCTGGAATTTTTGTTGGTGTTTTTGGAATTGAGTTCGTTGATTTTTTCTTCGAGACGTTGCTTCTGGTCGAGCGCACGGGCGGTTTCTTGCTTCGCAAGCGCTAAAGCGATGACCTGCAAACGGTCTTCGTATGCTTTCACCTCCGATTCGATTTGCTTGACGCGCTCCGGGTCGCGGAACCAGCTCTGGATGCTGTCCAGTCCTTCGGAGTTGATGCCGCCGTTCATCAGTATGTAGTGATACTTGATGTCGGAGAGTCTGGCCTGTTCGAGGCGGCCTTCCTGCCAGATGAAGGTAGCGCAGAAGAACATCAAGGTGAGTACCGAGACGAACATGGCGAGATATACTTGCCACGATTCCTTTGCTATGCGGATTGTCTTTTCAATCTTCTGCACCGGAGGGTTGGCGGTGAAGTTGTCAATCTTTTCCGCGATTTCGGTCTTCAGATTATCAACCGAAGTGGTCAGATTGTCTCCGATTTCTTTCACGTTTGTGGTCTGGGTCTCGATAGACGAATGTATCGTATCAACCTTCTCGATGACGGCTGAAGTGATAGATGTACCCATGTTGTCCAGGTCATCGGTGGTAGCGCAGTTGAGCTGCGTTTCCTTTATTTCGGCGCACGTGCCGCTGATGGTGCTGAGATCATCAGCGATGTTTTGGAGAAAGTTCTCCGGGGAATTGTCAAAATTTTGTTTCATTTTTCTGTGTTGAAAATTACAAACTTCTGCCTGGTTTTCTCTATTTTCGGCGATTCATCTCACGAATGAAAGCCGCCTCTTCCGGGTCGTAGGCAGGTCCGACTTGGAAGAGTTCGCCGACAGCAATGCCAAGACTTTCGGCAATATCGGTTCCGGCTTCGATAATTTTTGCTGCGGCGCTCGATGCCTGTTTCGGCTGCTGTTGCATCGGTCTTGGAGCTGATGAGGAGGGTTGAGCCTGACGGTTTTTGTTCCGGTCGAGAGCGTTGCAGATGGTATTGTATGAGCATTTGCCGTCGCGGTCAACCTGCGAAGCCTTGAACTTCTGCCCGTCCTTGATGTAAGAAAGTCCTTCTACTTCGATAGTGCCTCGTCGGAATTTCTTCCTTACAGTGATGACTTTCTGAGCCAGTTCGCGCTGAAAAGAAGTCCAGTCTTTTGCTGTCCGTTTGGCGGCTTGAATGGCAAGATAAATCTCCTGGCGTGTCTTTGAGCGACCGTTCAGTCGGTCAACTTTTACCTTGTCTTTGTTCTCGCCGAAGGTCAAACCGTACTTCTTTTTAAGTTCCTTGCAGATGGCGTTACTGCGATAATACTCGTAACTGTCGCTCACACATCTGCCGTCATTATCCACTCGATTATAGACAATATGGCAGTGTGGATGCTCCTTGGCCAGATGGCGTGCTATGATAAACTGGGTGTTCGTGATGCCCATTTTCTCCATATATTCCAGCGCGAGTTTCACCATGGCTTCATCTGAAAGCCGTGCCGAATCCTCCGGCGAATAGGATAGAGAAATGTGTCCGCACCAATGCCGGACACGGCTGTTTAGATGCCGCTGGCACTCGAAACCATCGACAATATCTTTCGGAGTATCGGTCAACAGTCCCTCGGAATAGAGCAACCGTGCCTCCTTGTTCTTCTCTTTCAGCGCAAGAACATATTCAACGCAGCCTGAGAAACAGCTCCCTTTAGTGATTCCTCCAATCATGCGACAGCTTGGTGTAAAGTGATTTTATCTCCTTGCTCAACTTGTCGAGCGACCATTGCACCAGCTTGAAACCGCCTTCGTTGGCTTTCTTTGCAAGCTGATTGAGATTGTTCGCCATACTTCCGATCTGGCGTAAGAGTGCCATGTCCTCAGGCTGGGCAACCTGTATCACCTCAGATTTTGTCAGGGCGCATCGCCAGTAGTCGGACAGTTTTCTGCCGGATTTGCGGCAGTTTTCAAGCGCGATCTGATACTGTTCATTCTTGAGTCTTACACTGACAACAACAGTCTTGTCTGACTCCTTTACTGCTCCCGGAGGAGCCTTCTTTCTTTTTGCAAATGTCATTTTTCGGAATTTTGAGATTTGACATTGTGACCATCGGGAACGGACTCCAGCCGCCCGGTAACGGAGGATGCAAGGTCGGGAATGTTTACATTGCCACTACCTTGCTATACTCCAAACCTTATCAGGTTTTCCCGGATACCGGCGTTGCCGATGGCTTCGCCATTTCACTGCCTCGGGGCAGTGGTCAGAACGATTTACTGATTACTGTGAACCAACTCTCGTAGTTGGCGGAGTTGCTGTCGAGGTGCTCGTTGATGATGTGCTCGACGAAGTTGCCGACGCTGTCACCGGCTCCGCCGAAGATTCGGGCAATACGCTCGACACGATTAAACGCGTCATTGCTGATTGCCACCTGATGCTTGTTGTCCTTGCCGAGCTTAATCAGACCGAAGTATGCCTTGCGGTAATCTTCGAGGTCGCTCTTTCGCTGCTTGGCGGAGGGACGAGATGATTTGGGTTGAGCGTTGTCGCTCTGTTCAGCGATGGGCAGAACTTCGGGAATGGTAGGATTTTCCATAGATTCAGTTAAAATTGAGTTGTTTGACATATCAGTCATTTCGGATGACTGATAAGAAGGGGTAGTTGTTGTTGGCATGTTTATTTAGATTTATGAGCAAAATGTTCGGTTTGACATTGGTTGAGTTCTAGATTCGGTTATGAACTTGGGAGGAGCGCGAATCTTTAGTGTTAATACCATACGACTTTACAGATTGTAGCCTCCACGCGGACGACGTTTCATTCCGGCAGTCATTGCATTAGCATGGTCAGCGAAACTTGGTGTGTTGGCATGTTTGCGTCCGCCCTTAATCCAGGCGTACAGTTCATCTTCATAGAAATAGAGGAGTTTGCCACGCTTATAGCTCGGTATGGGATCATACGGAGCGTTAATGCCACGGTAGAGTGACGAAAGTGACTTGCCGATTATAGTGCAAGCCTCTTTCGCATACACGAGTCCGCGTGAGGGCTTGACATTCTTGATAGGGTTGGCGATGCCGACCCTTTCCAGTATGTCAAGCACTCGGTCGAGTTTCTCGGAGAGACCGCTTACCACATGTGGCAGCTGGTCGAAGGTGATTGGGGGTGCTTCCATTTTTACTTTGAGTTTTAGAAGTTAATCTGAAATTGTAACGCAAAGTAAAATAGTGAGTTAGCGGTTATCAAATTAACCATTCTCACTCCCATAAAATAACCGTTTGGCAAGTGTTAACCAACTGAGAAGCAGGGCTGAAGAGCTGGAATAATTTGTATGGTGAAAATTTGAGAGATGTGGTGATTTTGTGGTGATTTTTGATAAATCACCTAGTAATACCTGAAAGTGTGTACACTGAGCAAATGATGGTTGCGACGGAAGCATTGAGGCCCACGAAATGCACATTGACATTGCCGTGGTTCTTGAAGGCTGCGGAGATAGACAGGCCGGTGGCGAGGGAACCGCCGAGGCTGTCGATAAGGACGTTGACCTGCTTGCCCTCGTTTTTGGCGAGTTCGCGGTCAACGGTCGAGCGGTCGAAGTCGTAGCCTCCGACGTAGCCTTTGACTGAGATGTGATATGCGGTTTTTAGACATGGCAAAACTAACTTTGCCACGAAGTTACGCGCGTATTTATATGGACGAAAAGACACGGAAATTCAAGCAATTTTCATAACTTTGCATTATGAAATCCATTAAAAACATGAAAGTTGAAACAGAACAAGATGTTCGAGATTTTATCGAACATGTTCTGTATAGGTTTGACCTTACGATAGAAAGTTCAGATGTAGAGTGTTTGAAAACCGTAAATGAAACTGAAAGCATTTGGAATGGCGCAGACACTAAATGGTTCGATTTCGGAAATCCTGACAATTACGATGAAGATGGTACTTATATCTATCAAAGAGAACTTGACAAAAGTAAGAAGATAGTATATGACAAAATTTGTTCTATTTCTATAATAGACGGGAGCCGTTTGGATTATATCTGCAAACATACGTCAGATAAAGAATATATTGATAAACTCATTGAATTAGAGGAACAGTGTCAAGAGTTTTGTGACGATAAAGGTATTGACTATGCCGAAGTTGTTCTTGAAATTTCAGGAGAAAAACAACAAAAAGAAGATGATTACAGATGGTCACAAGAACAAAGCGACAAAGATTATATAGAGGAGTGTAATCGTGAGTTTCGCTCTATGATGGATGATAATGAGGCTTGGGGAAATATAGATTAAAAGAGCCTTTCCTTTCGGAAAAGCCCTTTATCGTTGAGAGGGTTAGAGGGGTCTGATGTTGCGGAACACGTTATTGTTGGCGCCTATCGAGTAGTCGTACATGAACAGCTCGCGTCCGAAGGCTTCGTAGTCGAAGTAGCGGGCAAGGTCGCCCATAGACCTTTCGAAGTCGTAGCATTCCTCGACGATGTCCCGGGCGAAGTCTTCTTCGCTGTCCCACTCTCCGCAGTAGGCTTCCTCGAAGATGTCGAGTTCGTCGTGGAACTCCATGTAGTCATTGACGGCCTCCTGACCGTGCTTGTCGCACATATCCGAGTATTCGAGGATATGGTCGAAGTCGTCCTCCGACATGAAGCCATCGTTGTACCATTGGCGGGGGAAGCCCTCGTAGTCCTGGGCCATCAGCTCCGGGTCTTTCTCGTCGGCGTGGATCACCTGGCAGAATTCGATGAAGTCGTCGTAGCTGTTGAAGTGGCAGAGACTAATTCATAAGTATCGGGGAATCGTCTATGTTCTCAACTTGTCAGGCTCTGCTAAGTATGTCTAAGTTGATGTTGCCATACCGCTGAAACTGCTTGAACATCTTGTCCATCTGGTCACGGGTATGGATAGGGATTCTTTCTTTTGTTGATTTGCTCTCTCGGAGTTTCTGCTCGATTGTCCGTATCTGGGTACTTTCAAAGGGCTTCTCAAATACCTTCTTGACGAAACGGGCGATGACTCCGCCTTGTAGTCTGAGGAACTTACCGACATTATAGCCTAAATGTTTCAAATCCTCCTTGGTCAGATGGTCGCTTCGAAGATTTACCGGAGTGAAAGGCGGCATGGCATGAATAGTCCATATTTTAGCGTTGTGGCGGAGCTTTTGTAACTCGTCTGCATTGAGATACGGTTGCATCATGTAGGTGATGTTGGCGCATGGAATCTCAGATAGTCCTTATAATAACCTATCCCCTCTCGGAACGCGGTAGCCGAGTGGACAATTGGCACTGCTTAGGACTCCAAAAACAGAAGCGTCTCGATGGAGTTATAATGAAGTTAGAAAAGATAAGCCCATAACGTGCGGGGGGTTCCATAAAGTTAGAGCGTATGCGGTGCTCGATAAGATGCGGTTAATCGTTTTTATAGCTATTGTCGACAACTTGTTCTAATTCTTCATTTGATACCTCTTTGGAGAAGATGTAGTAAACTTTCGTACTCGTGGAGCTTCCGCCTCCATAAACCCCAACATAACCGCTGCCAGATGTTACAGATTTAATATCTTCTAACTCCCAACCTTGTAATGACATATAGTTTAGGGCTCCTATAAGGGATGTAAATTTCAGATCTTGGCCGTCCTTATCCTTTAATGTTTGTCGCTTTTTATTAGAACCATCGTCAAGTTTAATGGAATTTTTGTGAAATTCCATCTCGACGAACAATTTCTTCGCTTGTAAATTTGAGCAAATAAAAAACGCTACTATAAATAGTAAGAAAATCTTTTTCATTAGAATATTGAGCGAATTGGAATTATACCACGTTTATCTACTTGTTGATACCATTTTACATGCCAAATACCTCTATTGATTGTATCAAGGAGAGGGAATTACTTCCCGATGCAACTACTGTGTTGGAAAGTGAATAGTGGCTGATTTTCAGTGCGCTATATCACTATTTGATATTGGCGAGCAACAAATGAGCAACAAATCTGTGACGAAAAAACCGAAAAAATCAGGAAAAATCCCGAAAATAGAAGCTAATTTGAGCCTGTTTTTGGAAATGATTCGTTCCTCACTTTGGGTCAAATTTGTTGCGTTTGTTGCTCTAAAACCATCGAGCAACAAATGAGCAACAAATTCATCACATTTTCTTTTGTTGCTTACTCGTAAGTCGTTGAGTATCAGCGGATATTGTGATTTGTGAATTTTCTAAATAAATCAGTTAAATTGTTGATTATCAATTATTTAACACATCCTATTTCCCGATGCAGAAGCGGGAGAAGATGGTGGAGAGGATGTCGGGAGTGGTGATGTCGCCGGTGATGGTGGAGAGGTGGTGGATGGTCTCGCGGACGTCCTGGGCGATGAGATCGGCGGGAAGGGTGGTCTGGAGGCCGTCGATTACGCGGCGGAGTGAGTCGGAGGCGTGCAGGAGGGCTTGATAATGGCGTGCGTTCGTTACGATGACTGCGTCTCCTGAGGTAATTTCCGGAAGATTATTACAGTGATTTCCCGGAGATGTATTGGCGGAAGATCTCTCATTAGATGCGTCAGCGGAGGGGCTTTGATGTCCGAAGGCATTGGCGCGCAGGAGGGCGCGGAGTGCGTCGTGTCCTGTTCCGGTGGAGGCAGATATCGAGATGGCCGAAATCACCCCCGGAAGATGCAGGTAGCAATCGAGTAGTTTCTGCACCGCACCTGGGTGGATAAGGTCGATCTTGTTGAGTACCGCTATCACGACGCTATCGGCAGGAAGCCTTTTGGAAAGTTCACGGGAGAATTCCTCTGTATCGGAAGAACCGCCACCCGTTGGTGCCGGCCTCTCCCCTCCACTACATTCCGTTTTTCCCAACGAGGAATCGACAACCCACAGCACAATGCGGGCACGGCTGACTGCGGTCCATGTTCGCTCTATACCGAGGTTCTCGATAGCGTCGGAGGTTTGTCGCAGTCCGGCCGTGTCGATGAAGCGGAAAGAAAGGCCGTCGACGACGGTCGTGTCCTCGATGGTGTCGCGGGTGGTGCCGGGGATATCGCTCACGATTGCCCGGTCGTCGTGGAGCAGCAGATTGAGCAGGGAGGACTTACCGGCGTTTGGAGCTCCTACGATAGCTACCGGTATGCCGTTTTTGATAGCCTGACCGGTGGCGAACGATGCGGAAAGACTGTCTACGGTGGCAAGTGTTTCACGTGCGAGTGCGAGCAGGCGGCTGCGGTCGGCAAACTCCACAGGTTCCTCGGCAAAATCCAGTTCAAGTTCGATAAGTGAGGCAAGATCTACGAGCCCGTCGCGCAAACGGCCGAGGCATCGGGAGAACGATCCGCGCAACTGCTGCTGCGCCACGCGGTTGGCTGCCTCAGATTCCGCTGCGATTACGTCGGCCACGGCCTCAGCCTCGGCAAGGTCTATGCGTCCGTTGGTAAACGCCCGACGTGTAAATTCGCCGGCATCGGCCAGCCGACAGCCGTTGCGAATCAAAAGATTAATAAGTTCCGTCTGAATCCATCGCGATCCATGAACTGAAAATTCAACAACATCCTCTCCCGTGAAACTGCGTGGTCCGCGGAATAACGTCGCAACTGCCTGATCGAGCTCATTGCCGGTGGAAGGGTCTACAATCACGCCAAGATGAGCCGTATGCGAAGCCGCCTCGCCGAGACTTTTACCGCGCCACACGCGGTCAGCAATAGCGATGGCTTCAGGGCCACTGATGCGAATTATGGCGATGCCTCCGATGCCCGGAGGAGTGGAAATTGCGCAGATTGTCATGCTATATTCCTTTACACAAAATGTTTATCCCTTTTACAATTATCCTTACATTTCCCAACCGGCTCGGTTATTTTCTTGGTTTAGGCGAACGGCTCCAACGCGCGAAATTGCATTGCGATTCCACGGCGCCCTCCACATCGTCGGGCAACGCGGCGAAAAAATCGTAGCCGGTGACGGCCTCCACTGAATCTACCGGAACGGCGCAGCGCTGCATTCCTCCTACAACGGGACCGTTGGGCATCAGGAATCCTATCGCCACCGGAGGGTCGGCATACGGCGAAAGTACGACTTTAAAGAACTGCCGCGGCACTGCCACACCGGTCTCGCCGATGCGCTCCACCGCCTCCCCTTTCCGGAAAACCGGTCCGCACACGATGATAACCGCGCTGTCGACCTCGGCCCTTTGCCGACATTTCTCCTCAAGTTTCTGCCATGCACCGCGATTCAGTTCCCCCGCCTGCGGACATATGTTTGTCATCAGAAAGGACTCGCGCATGCTCTGGCGACTCCATTTCATATCGCCGGCCGGCGCCATATGGCCACGGTCGTAGCCGCTGCGACGATAGTCGGCCGGAGTTGCGCAACCCTTTACATTCTCGTCGACGGAGAATTGCGACTCACGCGCATGCAGCCCCGTGGTCTCCGACCCGAGAAGTTCCCAGGCCACCCAATTAGGCTCGTGGGTCTCGGAATTGAACGATACGGTCATCCCGGAATAGTCGATTATCTGCTGCGGAAGATCCTTGGGGGCAGCCACGGCAAGCAGCGAGCCCCCGGGCACGTCTACACGCTCCGCGCCGTCGGTCTGCTTTGCCGAGGCGACGAGCCACGTGATTACACCGATAACGACCACCGCCATTACGTAGGCGAGACGCCTGGTGGTATGTTCAGGATTACGACGTCCGGAAGCCGTGCGGCGCGGAGCCGACGGTCGGCGGCTTCGGCGCGGGGCGGGACGGCGGGAAGAGGGTTGAGCCATAACTTGCTTTTTGATTGCCCTGTCGGGATAAGATATATGTCAGCTGTTACATCACTATGGTTTGCTCCTTCGCGGCCGCAATGGCGATGCGGCCGCGATGAAACAAACCATAGCGCTATATGAGAGTCGGAAGCGGCTTCCCCGAAGAATCAGAGGATTGCCGAAATGTTGAAGTTCTGGAACTCGATGTCCTTGGCAGCCTTGGCAGCCAGCGAGCGGTCGAGCTTAACGGCCTGACGGAGGTTATTGTTTACCATCGTGTCGTTGTTGGTGCGCGCGCCCAGAATTGCTGTCAGGTAGTAGGTCATGGCGTTGGGGGCGGTAATGCCGGCAAGCGTCGACTTGGCTTTGCTATAATCCTTTGCGAGCAGCTGGGCCAGAGCGGCGTTGTTGGTCTTTGCATTGCCGAATGCCTTCACCGCAGCGGTTGCGTCGCCGGTCATCAGGTAGTAGGTACCCATTGCGTCGTTAAGCTCTTCGAGACCGGCGGCAGCGCCGAACTTCTGGTTGGCCTGACGGTAGTCCTTGTTGAGGAGCGATACGAGACCAAGGTTCATCTGAGGCTCTGCTGCGTTGGGGGCCAGACGGCTTGCGCGGGCGAAGTTGGCTTTGGCGGCATCGTAGTCGCCACCCACATACTGTGTGAGACCAAGGTCGTTGTATGTGCGGTAGTCGTTGGGATAAAGCTCGGCGGCAGTGTTGTAGATTTTCTGTTTCTCGGCGTTGCTATCGGTCAGCGTGGCGGCGTACAGCAGTTCGTCGACACTCAGCTCCTTGGGGTTGGTGGAAAGAAGACTGAGAATCTCCTGGTCGCTCTTGCCTATCACATTGATCGAAGCCGTGATGCGGCTCTTACGCAGCTGCGGCAGAATCTGGTCGGCCAGCTGGTCGAAGATGCTGGAGAGATTGCGAATCTCCTTCTCGCGCTGCTCGGGGTCCTTATACATGGAGAGAACGCTGAGAATTAGCTCCTTGTCCTGGATGTCGCTCTTCGACACGAGGCTCTGGAAACCCTCCCAGTCCTCGGGCGTGAAATTTGCGGTCAGTTCGCCGAACTCAGTGATATTATCCTTCTTGAGCTGATTCTTAAGGTAGGCCTGAGTATTCTTCTCGCGGTTCTCGGCCAGACGGGTGTTGATGTCGAGCGAACCTTCGGGCGAGGCATACGAGGCGATGTTTATCTCCTCGATTTCCTTTTTGGCGTCGCCGCTGGCATCCTTGATCTGCTGATTGAGGGCGAGCATCTGGTCGGACTTAAGCTGGCCGTCGCGGATGTTGGCCTGATTGATGAGGAAGTGGATATCGGCGTTATACTTTTCGTTGATGATGCGCTGGAATTTGTCGGGAGCCAGCGCGGGAGTTACGGTCGAAGCATCGGCGAGAGCGGCCGTGGCAACCACACCTTCGGCAACCTTGACGCGCGGAAGCACATACTGCTTGTTGCCCTGGCGCACATCGAACGCAAGTTCAAGCTCGCTGCGCATCATCTCCGGCTGATAGGCATACATCACCGGGATGGTCACCGTGCCGCCGTTGTCGTAGCTGATTACCGGGGCATTGCCGCGCACCTTCTCCCCCTGGAAGGAATATGCCTGCGAGGCTACCTCCTGACCGTCGAAACACAGATAGGGGGTTACGGTCACCTGCGCGTTCTTTACGAAGAATTTTGCCGGGACGCGGGCCGTCACCGTAGCGGGAACGCGATCGCCCACCACTTCGAGCGGATTGGGATTAACGGAAAAATAGTCGGCCTGAAACTGGTTGAGCTTCTTGCTGCAACCCGTAAGCAGCAGAGCGCCTGCTGCGGCCACGATTGTTAGCTTCTTGCTGTTCATGAGCTGATTATATAAATTTATTGTTTTCGATGCATGTAGGCTGCCCTCCAATCAGGCGCCCAAGGTTGCGGATTGACAAAGATACGCAAAATTTGCCTAACATTATCCGTTCCGGTTCCCGTTATTCCTTAATAAAGGCTAAAGACGGATTTTCGTAGCCTTCGATCCCTGGCGCCGGATGGCGATGCCGTGATAGCCCTCGGGATTTATGCGGCGCCCGTCGATGGAATAGTATTCCACGGGCAGCGTGCTGTCTTTTTCATCGGGCTGGAGGTAGACAGGCACGGTCTCAACGCCGCCGGTCTTACCAACGGCCGTGAGTTTCAGCGTTTTGATTTCCCAGGTGCCTGCTACGTCGGTATCTGAGGTGTAGCGGAAGGCAAGTTTAATCGTCTTGCCGCAGTAGGGAGTGAGATCGACGGAGCCCGACTGCACGAAATTCCAGTTCTGGCCGCTTGGCCACGTCGGCACCGTCAGAGGCGTTGCCATATCCGTGGCGACATCGATTACAGAAACAGAAAGGTATTCGGCGTGGTCCGTACAGAAATTCAGCGCATGCTCGAACGTAAGCGTAGCTGCTCTCCGCGACGTCAGGTCGACCTCCGGGCTGTAGAGCGTGGCGTCAGTGGCATGTTTCACAAGCGTAGCTCCCGTGCCGGTCGCACCTTTACCGACCCAGCCGTATTGAGCGTTCCGGCTCCATACACTGGAGATATTCGATGGCTTTACTTCGTTGACCACCGTAAAATCGCCCGTTTCGGTCTGAAAATTGGCATCGATGAGTGCGTCAGTCGGTTCATCGGGCGTACCGGTAAACTTCGTGGACTTCACCGAAGTCAGCGGGTCGAAAGCCTTGCCGATTGAGTCGCCCCATACGTATTCCATGAGATTGGGGAAGTCGACATAGGGATTGCGGTTGTTCTGCAGTGCGCCGACGCGTTCGTTGCGCGTCACCTCGATTTCGTCGACCTTATACAGCCGGGCCCACTCCATATATAATTCCGACGCCCACTGCTTCAGCGTGGGATATGCGCCGGTAGTAAGGCTTTTGAGGCCTTCGCCACTCCAGGTAAAATCCTGATAGGCAGTGGCCATATACATATATCCACGGGCAAACGCCCCCTTACATTCGTCGGCAGGTTCCCACACCTTGAAGCCGTCGGGGCCGGTGCCCACTTTTGTAAAGCCGTTGCCACCCGAACCGGAAACCACCAGGCCCATCGCGTAGTTCGACTTTGAACTGTTGATTTTCGATTCGCTCGGCATAAGATTGTACAAATCCTTGTAGGCGTTATTTGAAGAGCCGCCCCACCATGATTTCGGGAAGGAATGCTCGATGTTCATCCCGCTCACCGCATCGCCCCGGCTACCGTAGTAGCGCACGTCGGTGGAATAGCGGTCGATTACGGAGTTGTTGCTCTCGTCGCGGTCGGTTTCGTAAAACCACCACCACGTCTTATCCTTTCCGGAACCGTAACTGTATACCTTCACGTCGGTGGTAACGAGTGTGTGGATGGCCGTTTTCAGTTTCTCGCCGGTAAGCCCGTTGAGCGACGAATAGTAGGCAAGATCTATCTCGCCCCACGCCTGCGACGCGCCCGCAAGAGCCAGCACCGCCACAGCCAGTGTTTTAAGATTGGTATTCATAGTATGCATGCAATGAATTTTGTACTTTTTTAGCGGAACCCGCGCCCATCGGCGCACGTCTACGCAAAGATAGATAAAAATTCCGACAAACCGCATCCTCACCTCCAAATTCCCCCTTCCCACCTCCCTAATTCCCCAAAAATAACAGCATTCATCGGCAAATGCAGCATGGTCGTAAAGTAATGGATTGCTTTGTGCGGACCAAATACAATTAGGAGATTTCACTGAAAATGGTTATTTTTGCGATGGGGATTGATGGCTACGACATGGCTTGACCGTCTTTGTCCGTCATGCGCTTCAAGCCCACACGCGAATGCCCGGAGGGTATTTGCCGTACACAATACAGGTCTGAGTGTGTCTTGAAAAGATTTTATTGCAACGGAAAGATATTTATGGAAGAACTGATTGAATGGGAATACAAAGGTATTACGTCGAGGAAGCCGATGCCAGTTGAGGCTCGGGCCGGCCAGTTCGCAGCGTTTGCCGCCCTCTCCGGCCACGACGAGGCTATCGATGAAACCGCCCGCCTCACAGAAGCCTCCTTCGAAAAAGACGAGGAACAGTAAAGTTCGTGCATACGTCGGGAGGGCGCAGGATTCAATATCCCCTGCATAAATAATTTGAATCTAAATAATTATGGAAAACGACGACCCGGGCAACGACCGGAAGAAAAGGTCAAACGAGCCGGTGAGCATTGAGAATATGCCGCTTGCATTAGGCTGCATATTAGACGATGTAGCCGAAATACGAGACAAAATCGACGCTTTGTGGCAACATCTTGGAATGGGCGCGGCCGACATAAAGCCTGTCACGATCAAGGAGGCAGCGGAATATCTGTCGGTTTCTGAGAGCAAAATCCGAAAGATGGTCGCCGAGCATTCAATTCCTCATTATAAACGCAACGGAAAGACATACTTTTTCGAGAAAGAGCTCTTGGAGTGGGTCAAGGGGAGTCGGGTCGCTACAATCGACGAGGAGATTGCCAATTTAAATTCGGACGAAGAAGACGATAAAGACTATGAAGACAAGTCTTTTGCGATTTTGAACTCATTATATGCTGTCATTTCAATATGTCCTTATTGACATTTCGAAGAGTTGCTATCAATCTCGGCAGTTGTTATCAGAGCATCTCGTTGTAAGTATTTGATGGCTTCAAGTGCATAAGAGTGGGCTTTGTCGCTTGAACCTGCTACCGCATCCGTGACAACTTTTATGTGATAATCATGTTGGTGTGCATCCACTGCGGTATAGTGAATGCATACATCGGTCAGACCGCCAATCATGTATAGAGTGTCCACTTTAAGCCCTTTCAACAGAATCTCCAAGTCCGTACCAAAGAAAGCACTGTACCGTCTTTTGCTGATAAGGTATTCTCCCTTTATCGGGTATGTCAGTCTGGCATAGTCTGACAAGGGATTGTTTTCCATGCAGTGAATCCCCTCTGAACCGTCCAGTTCACGTCCGAAATCAATCATATCTTCACGGTGCAATTCCTTAATCTGAATTACCGGTAATTTGTATTTCCTGAATATATCCAACACTCGTTTGCCGTTTAAGATACATTCCCACCTTTTGTCTTTTGCAGCTTCTCGTTCATCTTCCGGCATTTCTACAAAGTCTTCTTGTTGAATGTCGATGACGAGCAGCGCACTATTCTTTTCTATTTCCATATTCGGTAATATTGACTTGTAAAAGTAAATGAAAAATCACGACAGCAATTTCAGTCCTATAATTGAGATAATCAGCGTGACGATAAAAAACAATCGCCAAAAAGTGGCTGGCTCATGGAATAGAAAGATGCCAACCAAAACTGTCCCCACGGCTCCAATGCCTGTCCATACCGGATAGGCGGTGCCCAAAGGTAGAGTTTGGGTTGCTTTAGCGAGAAGCCCCATACTGATAACTGTGAAAATAATGAAACCGCCAATCCATGCCCACCACTCCAATCCGGAGACATCTTTGGCACGACCGAGGCAGTAAGTAAAGCCGACCTCGCAGAAGCCGGCGACAATTAGAATTATCCAATTCATAACTGAATCCGAACCTGTTTGAGGGCTGCAAGAATTCTCGGCGACTCCTTCTAAGGCACTGCAAAATTACAAAAAAATGGTGAGATACAGGTGCTTTTCTCAAAAAAACGACTCAAAAGCACTGTTTTTGCCGTTTTTTCCTATCCCCAAACAGTATTGTTAGTTGATAAAAAACTCTATCAACTGTTAATATTTAGCTAAATCTTTCATTCAAAACACACACCTTTTCTAATCCATTCACTCCCTCAAAGCAACTTTTTCACTCCCTCTTTTACCTTAACGGATAGTTGTACCGTTATTTTATTATATGGTTGATTTTCAGTGATAAAAGTCATTGAAAATCATCTTTTTGCCTTCGTAAGCGTGTTTTATAAGCGTTGTCTTACCGATACGCCTTCGTCCGGTAATGACTGTCATCTGGGCGTATTCCCTGGATGTTGATTCGATGCGTCGTAATGTCTCGGTTTCTATCTCTCTGTCGTAGAATTTCATATTATAGTAACGGCTGTTACTGTAACCGCCGTTGCAAAGATAGCCTTTTTATTCGGAATGTGCAACAGGATAATGCAAACTATACCCTTCTGGAATTTCAGTTTAAAAGGTCCTTAAGTTCCGAGAAATCGGATATTAGATAATCCGCTCCGACATCTCTCAGTTCTGCGACGGAGCCATTTCCGTATATCACACCACATGTGGCTGCTCCGGCAGCCTTGCCCATGAGGATGTCCACGTTCATGTCGCCGACAACAAGCGTTTCATCCTTATCCCACCCTTGCGTGGCAAGAACAAGATTCACCGGATCGGGCGCAGGTTTTCCGTTATTCACATCACCGCCGCCTACGATCATCTGAAAATAATCAGCAATGCGCAATTCATTGCAAAGGTCAAAGAGCGAGACTTTACTACGGCTGGAGGCGACAGCCATCCTGATTCCGTCCCGTTTAAGAGTGGTCAAGGTATCAGATACTCCGGGATAAGTCCGAACATTGAAGTCCTCTTTGGCTGATTTGTAAACCTCACGGAAGGTTGCCGCATACCGTGCTGACAAGGCTGGCAAATCGGGCCACAGGATTGAGGGAATTTCCTCAAGCCTGTAGCCGATTATTGCCTTGCATTCCGCATCGGATTTATCCGGCAGATTCAGTGCGCGATTTGTCTTGTGCATGGTTTCTACGGTCAGTTCGGCGGTATCCGCCAACGTGCCATCGAAATCGAATATGATGTTTCTGTATTTCATGTTTCTGAAACTTTAGATCGGGTTGATAAATAGTAAATGAAAATCAGTAATGCTGTAATGAACTCGGAGACCGGCATGGCAAGCCATATACCGCTGTCGCCCAATGCCATCGGTAGGAGATAGAAAGCCGGCACGAGTATCAGCAGACCTCGCAACAGTGCGAAAGTTGTCGCGGCACCTACTCTTTCGAGGCTCTGGTAATAGCCGATTGCCGTCAGGTTCACTATAAAGCAGATAAATCCGAGTGAAAAAAGCGGAAGCCCTGCCACTGCGATTTTTGCGGCGCCGTTGTCAAGCGGCAAGAACAGCCCCACGAGCCAGTGAGGAAAGAAGTAGAATATTATAGTTATCGCGACACCGCACATCAACGCCGTTTTCAGCGCCAGTTTTTCGGTCAGCGATACTCGCTTCCGGAGATTCATGCCATAGTTGTAGCTTAGAATAGGCTGTGCCGACTGCGCTATGGCATTGCCTACCATGAATACAAACGGAGTGTAATAGCAGGCTATTCCGAAAGCTCCGACACCATTGTCGCCGAGGTATTTCATGAACACCTGATTCCCTACAAACATTAGCGTGGCAAGCGTTGCCTCGCCAAGCAAAGCCGATGAACCGATTTTGCTTTGATAGCCGATATTCCTCATAGTCAGCATCATACTTTTGAGCGAAAGCTTTATGGCGATTATCCGCAGTTTCTTCGCCTTGAAAATAATGTAGAATACACCCATAATGCCGCCGACAGCGGTAGCGACAGTGGCGGCGAGTGCAGCGCCTTCGATGCCGAGTTGAAGCGGGAAGATGAAAATCCAACCCAGTATGACGGTCAGGAGTGCCGCAACCACATTGCACCACATGGCGTACTGCGGCGAGCCGTCGAGACGGATGATGAACAGCAATACTGACAGCCACATCTGGAATAATATCGAGGGTCCAAACCACAACAGATATGTGACGACAAGTGAGGACAGATGTTCGGAGGAGCCAAGCAACCTGGCGGTTTCGTAAGGCCATATCATAATGGCGGCTACGGCAACGGATGTGACTATGGTGACGAACCAAAGAGCCTGCGTCGCATTTATCCGGGCTGCTCTCACCTTGTCGTGCGACACATAAGATATTCACGCGTGCCATCAGGCTATGCTTTGTGGCCGCCGATCTGGCCGTTGCGCTCGCGCTGGGTGGCGCCTTCGCCGAAGTTGCGGCCGTTGAGTATGGCGTTTTTGCCGAAGGTCTTCTTTATCCGAAGCACTGCCTGCTGGCGGCGCCGCTCGCGTTCGCGGTTCTCGCGCTCGGCCTTTTCACGGCGCCGCAGTTCGTCGTAGTCGGTGAAGAGGTCGAGCTGCACGGGGCGCTCAGCCCGCGCACGCTCGAAGGGCTGCTCCTCAACCAGATGGGTGGCGCAGATGGTGATACGGCGCACAAGCAGGTTGCGGTCTACGATGCGGTCGAAAAGCGCCGTGACGTGGGCCGTAAGCGTATCGCCCGACGAGGTGGGATGCGCGATGTTCGACGAGCCGTGGGCGTGGGCCGGCACGGGGCGCCCGTAGTGGTCGGCCACCACACGCCCGGTGTATGTGGCGACAATCGCCGGATTCCTCAGCGACTCGGTGTCGTAGCCTATCTGTAATACTATCTGATTGGTGACCAAACCTTTGTCTACGAGCTCCAGCGCCACCGAGTCAATCATCTCCATCACTACATTGCGCGCCTCGGCCCATTTGTATGGGCGCGTTAGCACCTGCCCGCTGCTTATCGAGTGTGTCTCAGGCCGGTAGGATTTTATCATCGGCATCGTCACAGGCTCCCATCCCCACGCGTGGTCGATCAGCAGCTCGGCATTCACTCCGAAGAGCGAGAAAAAAAGCGGCTCATGGTCAATAGAGTAGCGGGCTATCTGCCCCATGGTGCGGATGCCGTACTGTTCGAGTTTGCGCGCTATGCCGCGCCCCACGCGCCAGAAATCAGTGAGCGGCTCGTGGTCCCACAGCTCGCGCCGGTAGCTATGCTCGTCGAGGTAGGCGATGCGGACCCCGTCGGCGTCGGGCTCCATCTTCTTAGCCTTGATATCCATGGCTATCTTGCAGAGATACAAGTTTGTGCCGATTCCGGCCGTGGCAGTGATACCGGTATCGCGAAGCACCTCCCGCATCATGCGCATCGCCAGGTCGTGGGCCGACATTCGGTACGTGCGCAGATACGGTGTGGCGTCGATAAAAACCTCGTCGATTGAATACACATGTATATCCTCCGGAGCTATATACCTCAGATATATACTGTAGATGCGCGTGCTGAAATCCATATAGAGCGCCATGCGCGGAGGCGCTATTATATAGCTTACAGCCAGGTCTGGTCTCCGGGCAAGTTCAGAACCATAAAACGACCGACCCGCGCGCCCGCGGCTGCGGTTCACCTCGCGAAGCCGCTGCTCAACCTCGAAAAGCCTCGGCCGCCCCCCGATACCCATTGCCTTAAGCGCCGGCGATACGGCCAGACAGATTGTCTTGTCGGTACGCGTCGGATCGGCCACTACGAGGCATGCATCGAGCGGATTGAGCCCGCGCTCCACGCATTCCACCGAAGCATAGAAACTCTTAAGGTCGATGGCTATATATTGTCGCTGCTGTTCTGCCATAAGGGGGTGACGGAACGTATGGGATGGGTCCGCCGTCGGTTCAACGTTTCAAATTTAGCAAAATTCCGCCGACCGCGCAATAGCGGCATCATCCGCCCCTTTCATGGGCAGCACGAAATCTCCCGACTGCCGTGTGCCCCTATACAGACGCGGTATATGCAGTTAATGAGAGAGCGCCGGGTTAATAAGCGTTAATAAAACAAAAGATGTTACAATTTTTATTGTCGTTTCATAAATTTGCCACCGGAAAACTGAATCTAATGCCTACCTGCAATGTATTGAGCTGACACCCCGCCATGGCGCATTCCGGAGGGAATCGTGTCGGATTTCGTCATATATCCATGCGAACCCCCCAGCTCCGCTCAGTAGCTGCAAACATCAGACTTGCAGCATGTTGACACATTAGCTACATGTTATCCTCACATTTCCTGCCACTACCTTGAATCAACTATTTTTTCTTTTACCTTAACAATACCAAACCTATCTTCATGAACAGGAATCTTGCCTTCAGCAAGCTTTGCCTCGGCATTGCGCTGCTTGCGTTCGCCGGTTGCTCCGACGACGAAGTTTCTTGGCCGGAAGTCGACGGTGCAGCTCCGAAGATGGAGCTCAAGACCGATCACATCCGCACCGACAAGGGCTACAAAATCAATGTGAAAGGTGAGCTGGCCGATGCCGACGGCATCGCTACCATCGACCTTGTATGCCCCACTCTCCATCTCAACAAAACCATCGACCTGATTTCCATCTATGGCGAGCCGCAGACCACTTATTCGCTCGACTACAGCCACCCCATCCGCGAGGAAATCACACAGCCGAGCCACACAATCACCGTTACCGTCACCGACGTGGGCGGACGCACCGTCTCGAAGAACATTCTCGTGACGATGGACGCCGATTTCGCCGCACCCGCATTCACCGTAGTGCCCGGCGAAGAACTTACCGTGCTCATCAAGGACCCCACAATGCTGAAAGTTAAATTCTCCATTGAAGACAACAAGAAACTTTCATTAGTCCAGATGATTCTCAAGAAGGGCGAATTCCCGCGTTTCGGCGGTGAGTCCGAAGGCGAAGAAGGGGAGGAGAAGCCCGCAGAGACTGTCGACACATCCGACATGACCGACGATGAGATTAACACCCTGATTAATGAGCAGCAAACTCGCTGGGTGGAAAACTACTTTGACCTTGGCGCCGAGGAGCTCGAATCAATCGGCTTCGGCGGCGACGAGCTCTCTAACACCTACTCCTACGAAAATGCTTTCCAGATTCCCGACGAAGAAGGCACTTACACCCTCGCCATCTTCGCAGCCGACGCCATGGGCCACGTGATTACCCACCACACCCAGTTCAACGTCCAGGAGCTCCCCGACTTCGAGCAGATGTATCTGGCCGACGTTGAGGACGCCCGCGACCTCAACAGCGACGTATTCGGCGTGCCCGTGCTCATCGACCACATCGACGCCTATACCTACGAGGCCCGCTACTACAACGCCACCGCCGGCACGAAGATCTGCTTCCTCCCGCAGAACACCGACTTCACCCCCATATGCTTCGCCCCGGCTAAGGACGACCCCAACACCCTCGGCGACGACATCGACTCCGTCGACAAATTCGTCCTCGACCAGGCCGGCGTATACTACCACTTCACATTCAATACGCTCACGCGCGAATACAGCTACGAGACCTACTCGCTCGCCGATGCCCACGACCCCGTGGAGAACATGACTCCCGGCGCCAACCACCTCAATCAGTGGCAGGCATGGGGCGCAGACATCAGCAAGGCCGACTGGCGTACCTGGAATATCGGCGTGGAGACCTGGATCGACGCCATGTATGCTCCGCTCCAGCGCGACAGAAACAATCCTCACCTCTGGCGCACCGAGCCGTTCAAACTCGAGGCTGGCCAGTTCAGCTTCATTATCGCCAACTACCACGACAACGGCTGGTGGGGCTATACCGAATGGCGCGCCGACAACGAGACCAACATCCAAAAGTGCAAGTATCTCGGCATGTGGTTCGACGACAATCCCCAGTTCAAAGGCAACGACGCCTTCTTCAACCAGAAGTACGGCATGGTGCCTGGATTCACCAAGGATAAATGGAACAACCAGTCGGGCTACAAGAACAACTTCGTGCAGGACACCTGGTTCAAACCCAACGTGCGTCGCACAGGTAACTACATCTTCGAAGTCGACATGCATACCGAGGACTGCCGCCTCGTTCCAGCCAACTAATTCGCAACATCTCCTTACAGAGAATACCTACAAATGAAAAATATATTTTTGCTGTTTGCAGCGCTGTTTGCATGCGTGAGCGCCTGGGCACAGACCACCGTGACCGGCGTCGTCACCTCAGCTGCCGACAATGAGCCCCTTATCGGGGCAACCGTTCTGGTGAAAGGCACCGCCAAGGGCGCCAGCACCGATATTGACGGCAATTATTCCATTCAGGCTGAAACGGGCCAGACGCTCGTGGTATCCTATGTCGGAATGGAGACACAGGAAGTGAAAGTTACAGGCTCCGTCGTAAACGTTGTCCTCAAGGAAAATTCCAACGTGCTCGACGAAGTAGTTGTGGTCGGCTACGGCCAGGTTAAGCGCTCCGACCTTACCAGCTCCATCTCCACCGTCAAAGGCGAGGACATAACCGAAATGACCACCGGCAACGCCATGGACGCCCTCCAGGGCAAGGTCAACGGTGTTCAGATTGCCTCAGGCGGCGGCCCCGGCGTGCAGCCTAAGGTTATTATCCGCGGTGTGACTACCGTCAACGGTTCCAGCCCGCTCTACGTGGTCGACGGTATGCCCGTCGGCACTGAAATCAACTTCCTCAACCCCAACGACATCGAGTCGATGGAGGTGCTCAAGGACGCTTCCGCCGCCGCCATCTACGGTACCCGCGGCTCCAACGGCGTTATCCTCATCACCACAAAGAAGGGCGCCGCAGGCAAAATCAACGTGAACTTCTCGGCCAACATCGGCTTCGAAACCCTCAAGAAGCCCGACATGGCCGGCGCCGACGAATACAAGCAGGTGTTCTTCGCCCGCTATACCAACGACGGCCGCGTCGCTCCCTGGAACACCCCCGAAGGCCAGAACGTGGAGACCGACTGGTGGGACACCGTAATCAACAAGACAGCCCTCGTGCAGAACTATCAGCTCGGCATCAGCGGCGGTAACGACAAATACACCTTCGCAGCTTCCGTAGGCTATTTCCGCAACAACTCGCAGTACGACGTAGGCTACTGGGACAAACTCACCATCAACCTCAACACCGAGTACAAGTTCTCGAAATACGTTCAGGCAGGCCTGCAGATCGCTCCGCGCACCGAATCGAGGGAAGATACCCCCAACCTCTTCGGCTCCGCGATGGGCATGGATCCCACAACCCCGGTGTTCAAGAACCCCGGCAACTTCACCGACAACCACTACAACGACTACCAGCGCAGCTACAACAACCAGGTATGGAACCCCGCCGCATCGCTCGCCCGCCCCGCAGGCAAATCGCGCAACTACGGCGTGCTCCTCAACCCCTACCTCCAGATTGTGCCCATAAAGGGGCTGACCATCCGCACTCAGTTCGGCCTCAACGGCGTGGTTACCCGCAAGGACTCCTACTCGCCCGTATTCAGCCTCGATGCCCTCGAGCAGACCACCGTAAGCTCCGCCTCGCGCCGCATGTATGAAAACGTCGACTGGAACTGGACAAATACCATCAACTACATGACCACCATCGCCGAGAAGCACAACATCAACGTGATGGCAGGCTTCACAGCCGAGCGCTTCGGCTACTGGAACGTGGAGGCCCGCCGCGAGGACATCCCCTCCGACGAGGAGACCCTCCGCGAGGTCAACGCCGGTACCGGCGAGCAGTATGGCTACGGCGACACCAGCTACAACTCTCTGGTCAGCTACCTCGGCCGTGTGATGTACAACTTCAACCAGCGTTACTACATCACAGCCAGCGTCCGCGTCGACGGTTCCAGCCGCTTCAGCGAAGGCAACAAATACGCTACATTCCCCGCCGTTTCCGGTGCATGGCGTATCAGCGAGGAGGAATTCATGAAGGATATCTCCTGGCTCGACAACCTCAAGATTCGCGCCGGCTGGGGTAAAGTCGGCAACCAGAATATCACCAACTCCGCCTACCAGAGCCTTGTCGGCTCCAACAATATCGTGCTCGGCGGCGTACGCGTGCCCGGCACCACCATCGGCTCCATCGGCAACCCCAACCTCAAATGGGAAACCGTGGAGGACTACAACGTCGGCATCGACGCCATGCTCTTCAACTCCCGACTGAGCCTCACCGCCGACTTCTATAAAAAGAAGTCTCACGATATGCTCTACAAAAAGCAAAACTACATGTGGATGGGATATCCCGCATGGCTTTCAGAAGTTACAATGAATATCGGTGAAATGGAAGCCACCGGCTGGGAACTCGGCATCAGCTGGCGCGACCGCGTGGGCGACTGGCGCTATGAAGTAGGTGTAAACCTCTCCGGCGTACGCAACAAGGCCATCAAGCTCACCGGCGACGGCCCCATCTCCGGCGACTACACCCGCTCGGAGGACGGCGAACTCATCGGCCGCTTCTTCGGCTACAAGACCGACGGCCTCTTCCAGAACTGGAGCGAGGTTTACGCCCACTCCGACGAACACGGCAACCTCATCCAGCCCAACGCACAGCCCGGCGACATCCGTTTCCTCGACCTCAACGGCAACGGCTCGATCGACGACGGCGACCGTGACTACATCGGCAACCCCTACCCCGACGTGATGATGGGTCTCAACCTGTCGCTCGGATGGAAGAACTGGGACCTCACCGCCAACTTCTACGGAACATTCGGCAACGACATCTACAACTGCACCCGCAGCCGCTACAGCGGTGTGGCCGGCGAAAACGTATTCGCCGGAACATTCGACAAATGCTGGCACGGCGAAGGCACCTCCAACGAATATCCGCGCCTGAGCTCCAACGACTCCAACCTCAACTACTCGCGCAAGAGCGACTGGTTTGTAGAAGACGGCAGCTTCTTCCGCTGCAAGCTCCTCCAGGTAGGATATACCTTCCCCAAAAAGCTCGTGGGAGGAACCACACTGCGACTGAGCGTTTCCGCACAGAATCTCTTCACTATCACTTCCTACTCCGGAATGGACCCCGAGCGCCCCTCGCTCGACGGCGACGTGCTCAACACCGGTATCGACAACATCGCATACCCCAACCCGCGCACGTTCCTCTTCGGTGTTAACTTCAACTTCTAATCCGGAAAATCGAATTAAGACCAATGAAAAAACTATCAATACTGGCAACCATCGGTGCTGCTATGCTGATGAGCTCGTGCAACGACTTCCTCGACGAGCCCGCGCGCGGTCAGCAGGAACTCGACATATATTTCACCACCGAAGAAGAATGCCGCAACTTCGTGAACGGCTGTTACTACTTTATTACCTGCGACGACTGGTGGCAGGTCTACAACCCCTGGCTCCAGATGGAAATGGCCACGGACAACGCCTGGCAGGGCAACACTACTCAGGAGTCGGGCTACCGCGAACTCGTGGAATACATGCCCAACGGCCAGGAGAACGGCCCGTCGAGCAACTTTTATCAGTACCGCTACAAAGGAATTCTTAACTGCAACGTGGCCGTCGACCGTATCACAAACGCGGACATCATCATCGACGAGAAGGTGCGGCGGCAGCTCGTGGCCGAAGCACGCTTCCTCCGCGGTTACTATTACTTCGAACTCGTGAAGCTTTATGGCGGTGTCGTACTTCTCGACCGTCTCTACGAGGCTGAAGAAGCCGAAGGCAAAGGCCGCTCTACGGAAAAGGAGATTTACGACTACATCGCCGAAGATTTCCGCTACGCTATCCGCAATCTGCCTCAGAAAAGCGCTCTCGGAGCCGCCGAAATTGGTCACGCCACCCGCGGCGCAGCCCTCGGCCTCTACGGCAAGGCACTCGTATTCCAGGGTAAATGGAAACAGGCTTCCGACACACTCGGACTGCTCGTGCGCGAAGGCGAATACGACCTCAACCCCTCATTCGGCGACAACTTCAACCCCGCCAACAAAAACGGCATTGAATCCGTATTCGAGGCCCAGCACACTTACGACGCTGCCTACAACGTAGGCTGCCCGCTCTCCACCGTTGCCGGTCCCCGTGGCGTCGGCGACCAGGACGGATGGGCATGGGGCATCCCATCGGCCTATCTTGAGAACCTCTTCCTGCAGGCCGGCGATACCGAGCGCCTGCGCTGGACCATAATCCGCAAGGGCGATACTGAAATTGCAGGCGAGACTCCCGAGGCATTCGCTCAGCTCGTAGAAAAGCAGGGCGACCTCAACGAGGACGGCTCCTACTTCATCGACCCCTCGGCCCAGAAATCGCCGCGTGTATTCCGCAAATACTACTGCCCGCTCGCTCAGCGTGGCGACAAATACGACCAGGTACACAGCCCGATCAACTGGCCCATCCTCCGCTACTCCGACGTGCTTCTGCTCTACGCCGAAGCCCTCAACGAGCAGGGGCTCGACGGACAGGCCGCTCCGCTGGTAAGCCGCGTGCGCACCCGCGTATTCCTCTCGGGCGTCAACGGTAAGACCGGCACCGAGCTCCGCGACATCATACGCCTGGAGCGTCAGCTTGAGCTGGCCGGCGAGTTCCACCGCCTCTTCGACATCCGTCGCTGGAAAGAAGACAACGGCAACTACGCCATCGCAAACATAATGGGGCCTCAGGGCCGCTTCGTGCTCTGGAATACCAATCAGGAGACCGCCGACCCCGACGAATGGGAGAACCAGCGCGAAGCCTCCAACAGCGGTATCAACTACCGCGACGACCGCGACCGCCTATGGCCCATCCCGCTGGTGGAAATCGAACGTTCCCACGGATCCATCCAGCAGAATCCCGGCTGGTAATCCCTCCAGCCCGTAGATCATGGTCTGAGAACCATAAACAATGCAGGGGGATGCCTTGGGCATCTGTTCCATGCCGACTAAAAGCGATGAATCGCAAGGCAATGCCCCTGCATTGTTGGGGAAACCCTATAATTCAATTAAATAAACTCTTCAGATTTATTCAAAATAATGAAAATCTCGAAATATCTTCTGATTGGCCTGGCCGCGCTCACCCTCGCAAGCTGCGAAAAGGATGATCCCACATTCGCCAACTACATACCGCCAAAAGGCGGAACCGAGGACCCCGGAAAAACCGAGGAGGGTCCCGAGATTCCCGCAGGCGCCGTAAAGGCCGAGGTAACAATCGACCGCAACACCACATATCAGACCATCGCCGGCTTCGGCGCCAGCGACTGCTGGGCTCCCGCATTCGTAGGCAAGAACTGGACGAGTTGCCGCGACGAAATCGCCACCCTGCTCTTCGACCAGTCGGCCTCCGGAGCCACAACCCGCGGTATCGGCCTATCAATGTGGCGCGTAAACCTCGGTGCCGGCTCCTACGAGCAGGGGGCCGACTCCAAGATTACGGCAAACCGCCGCGCCGAAAGCTTCCGCACCGGCACCACCGACTACGACTGGAGCAAATGCGAAGGCCAACAGTTCTTCATGCAGAAAGCCCGCGAAATGGGAGTGGAAAGCTTCGTGCTCTTCTCCAACTCTCCCCTTGTGCAGTATACCTACAACCGCAAGGCGTTCTCGGCCCGTGGCGCTAAAAACGCCAATCTGCGCCCCGCCAACTATGCTGCGTTTGCCGACTACATGGCCGAAGTCGCTGCCCACTTCAAGGCCGAAGGCTACAACGTGACCCATATCTCGCCGTTCAACGAGCCTCAGTACGACTGGGCCGCCGGCAGCGACGGCAACGCCTCTCAGGAAGGCTCCGGCTGGAGCGTGGCCCAGCAGGTGCAGCTTGTGCGCGAACTCGACAAAGCGCTCACCAACAAAGGCATTGATGTAAATATTCTTCCCGGTGAAGCCGCCAACTGGACCGAACTCTACTCAAGCGACAACATCCTCAGCAACTATTTCACCGCCGGCAGCGCCAACTACATCGGCGACCTCGCCCACTTGAAGAACAACCTCGTTTGCGCCCACAGCTACTGGACCGACTACAACTGGAACGACATGCGCAACGTGCGCAGCCAGGTTGCTTCCGCAGCCGCACAGTATGGTGCCGACGTCTGGCAGACCGAATGGTCGATGCTCGGCAACGACCAGTATGCCACCGACGAATTCCCCGGCTACAGCAATTTCGAGGAGATGGACGTTTCCATCCACATGAGCCGCGTAATCCACAACGACCTCACACTGGCCAATGTAACCTCCTGGAGCTTCTGGACATCGATGGACGGTGTTAACGCTTCACACCGCAACCGCTTCATCCTCATCGGACTCGTGCCCGACGGAGCCGACTATACCGACGGCGACGGAACTTACAATCCCACCACCAACCTCTGGGTGCTCGGCAACTATTCGCTCTGCATCCGTCCGGGATTCGTGCGCGTCGACGCCAAAGTCGCCAACGAATCCGCCCAGTTCTTCGGCTCGAGCTACCTCTCGCCCGACAACACCCGCCTCGTATCGGTATACACCAACAATACCGAAGGCACTTTCTATCTGCAGGACGAGTTTGAAGGCCGCGACCAGATTATGTCGATCAAGACCTACACCACCAACGCCGACAACAAGCTCACCCCCGCAAATGTGCGCGTGAAGGATGTTGTAACCATCCCCGCCAAGAGCGTTGTAACCGTAGTCTACGACCTCTGATTCCCCCGACAATCAACAATTCATAATTAAGGCGATGGCCCATACGGCCATCGCCTTAATTATTCTATATATGAGAACCTTTTTTCATGATTCGAGGCCGATGTATGCGGGGAGGTCGTGGAGGAAGGCGACGTGGCGGGCGTCGTAGTCCACGCGGCAGCAGTAATGGCGCAGACCGTTGGATACCATAAGCCAGGGCACGCGGAGCACCATGTTGTAGCGCACGATCTGGTCGAAAACCTTCTGGGTCAGCCTGATTGATGGCGCCTTATATTCGACTATCGCAAGCGGCCGGAGTCCGCGGGGACTGTAGACCACTGTATCGCAGCGCTTTGAAGTTCCGTTGAGCTCCACACCCACTTCATTGGCCATCATGGCCGGAGGATAGCCAAGTTTTGCTATCAGCATCTCCACGAAATGCTGACGCACCCACTCCTCGGGCGTAAGCGCTACAGAATAGCCGCGCAGACGGTCGTGGACGCGAACCACACCGTCGGACTCGCGTGCGATGCAAAGCTCCACCGGCGGGAGATTGAGTCGCCCGAATCGTCGGGCGGCCTCCAGGAGGGTCTGAGGGTTGAATTCTGCGGCCATTGGCAGTCAGGATTATTGAGGATTGAAACGCAGCCCGAACGGGGATGAAAAAGTTGAAGGGTGTTAATCGGCTCCGAGCGGTTGGCAGATACGAAATTTCGTTGTAAATTTACAAATTAAAATCCGCTGAAACAATATGGCGTCAGGCGCACTACCTCCGAGGCACTGTAGCGCCGATGCCGAACCGACTGATTCCTATGGCAGAAAGCCCTTCGTTTCTTTCCATATGCCGCGATCTGCGCGCCAACCGCCCCGCCCCGGTATATCTGCTCCACGGCGAGGAGGGATATTATATCGACACGCTCGCGCGGATGTTCGAGGAGCTCGTGCCGGAATCCGACCGTGATTTCGACCTGACAATTCTCTATGCACCGGAGCTCGACTCGCCCAAGCAGGTGGAGAATGCCGCCAAACGCATGTCGATGTTCGGCCGCCAGGTTGTAATCGTGAAGGAAGTGCAGACGGCCGGCGCCAATTTCCTGAACGCGCTGGCCGGATATGCCGCCAACCCCAACCCCTCCACCGTATTGTGTCTCTGCTGCAGAGGCAAGAAAGCTGCCGGTGCCGACTTCCTGAAGGCCCTGAGAGCTTCGGGCGGCGTGGCTTTCGAGTCAGTGAAACTCAACGACCGCACCGTCGGCACCGTAGTAGCCGATTTCATCAAGGAGAAAGGGTTGTCGGTAGAGCCAAAGGCTCTCAACATGCTCTGCGAATTCGTCGGAACGGATCTTTCGCGCCTCTACAACGAGGTCGACAAGCTCACCGTATCGCTCGGCGCAGGAGCGGCCATAACACCGGAGGCCGTGGAGCGCAACATCGGCGTATCGAAGGAATACAACTCATTCGAACTTATCTCAGCCATTGCAAACCGCGACGTGGAGCGCACACTGAAAATCTACTATAACTTCCGCGGCAATCCCAAAGCGCACCCCGTACAGATGATTGCTCCGCTTATTTTCAACCTCTTCGCCAACGTTCTCGGCGCCTACTACGCCTCCGACCGCTCCGAGCGCGGCATTATGGCCGAACTCGGATTTCGCTCCCCATGGCAACTCAAGGATGTAAAGGCGGCCATGCAGCACTACGGCCCATGGCAGACAATCGAAATCATAGACCTTATCCGCCGCTTCGACGGCGCCTCGAAGGGCAACGGCTCGCGTCAGGATCCATACGCCCTCTTCCTCGACCTCCTCATCCACATCCTTAATCCTCTCGGCCAGAAAGCCGTACAACTCTAATCCAATTTTTCGATCTCCGATCCATATGACTCTAAAAACCGCCATCCGCAGAATAAGAATAACCGCCCTGCTTGCTTTAGGCGTGACAATCGCATACGGCGCGGGGGCTCAGAGCCTCGAAGAGGCTCTGATGCTCGCCGAAGACGGCGACAACGCCGGTGCAATCGCCATGCTCCGCACCCTTGAAGCCGCCCAGCCTAAGAACGCCGACATCCCCTATCAGCTCGGCCAGCTGCTGAGTGCCTCTGGCAACGACACGGAAGCCGCCGAGGCGTTCGAGACTTCACGGCGTCTGGGCAACCGCGAGGCTACGCTGGCGCTCGCCGCGCTCGCCAATACCCGTCTGGAGACCGCACAGGCACGCGAGCTGCTTGAAGCCTATCGTGCATCGCTCAAAAAAGGGAAAAAGACCCTCGGGCCCGACAATTCGGGCGACCTCGACGAGCGCATCGACCGCACCGAAAACATGCTCGGACGCGTTGAAAACATCGAGATAATCGACTCGATGGTAGTCGACGCCGACACATTTTTCCGCCACTACCGTCTTTCGCCTGAAAGCGGCTCGCTAAACGCGCCGGCCGACGTGCTCCCCGAACGCTTTCCCGCAGCCGACCCGACGGTGGTCTACGAGCCTGAAAGCCGCCGCGAAATGATATGGGCGGCTCCTGACACCACGGGCACATTCCGGCTCTTCTCCTCGGCCGCACTAACCGACGGACAGTGGGAGCGTCCAGCCATGCTCGGGTCCGGAGGCGATACCGACGATTCAGTGGACCTGGGCGAAGGGGGCGACGCCAACTACCCCTTCCTCATGCCCGACGGAATCACCCTCTATTTTGCCAACGACGGAGAGAACTCGCTTGGTGGTCTCGACATATTCATATCGCGGCGAGGCGACAACGGATTCCTGCAGCCGCAGAACATCGGGATGCCCTACAACTCCCCCTACGACGACTATATGCTCGCCATTGACGAGCTCACCGGAGTGGGATGGTGGGCCACGGACCGCAACCGCATTCCCGGCAAAGTGACCATCTATGTATTCATACCCTCGGAACTGCGCCAGAACATCGACCCGGACGACCCCACTCTGGCATCGCGCGCACGCATCGACGCAATCCGCGACTCATGGCGCCCGGATACCGACCGCCGGGCAATCGTGGAGCGCATCGTAGCTCTGAACAACGACCCCTCCACGCGCCCCGTGGAATTCACCATCGCAATCCCCGGGCGCGGCGTCTACACCAACTACGCCGACTTCCGCACACCCGCCGCACGCGAAGCCATGCATACCTATATGGACAGCCTTAACCGCTTCAACGAGGCCATGGCCAATCTTCAGAAGATGCGCGAGGCGTTCGCCAAAGGCGACACGCGTTTCGACGATCTCATCCTCCGCGCCGAAGAGCAGATTTCGGCCTCGCGCGCCGAGCTCCAGACGCTGCGCAACGATGTCATCACTCTCGAACGCTGACCACACCCCCGCTCCGTCGCGCCGACCTCCGACATCATCACTCTGACCTCCGACCTAAAATCATGATTTCGTTTCTTGCATCTCTCGCCCTGCTGATAGGGGGATATTTCGTCTACGGACTGGTTGTGGAACGTATTTTCGGCATAGACCCGAAGCGTCCCACCCCGGCAACGACACAGACCGACGGCGTAGACTTCGTGCCGATGCCGGCATGGAAAGTATTTCTCGTGCAGTTTCTGAACATCGCCGGCCTCGGCCCGATTTTCGGCGCCATTATGGGAATAATGTACGGCCCGGCAGCCTACCTCTGGATTGTGCTGGGCACGCTCTTTGCCGGGGCGGTCCACGACTTCGTCTCGGCCATGATTTCGCTGCGTGCCGGGGGCGTCTCACTCCCCGAAATAGTAGGCAAGGAGCTGGGCACGGGCGTCAAACAGGTGATGCGCGTCTTCTCGGTGGTGCTCCTCATCCTCGTGGGAGGTGTCTTCGTGGTGACCACCTCCGGGCTGGTGGCGTCGCTTACGCCCGAGGCGCTCGACGCCACATTCTGGGCTGTGGTGATATTCATTTACTATCTGCTGGCCACACTTTTCCCTGTCGACAAACTGATCGGCAACATCTACCCGCTCTTTGCCGTGGTGCTCTTCTTCATGGCCGTAGGGCTGGTGGCGATAATGATATTCGGTGATGTCGAGGTGCCAGAAGCCTTCGCGGGCGGACTGATGAACCGCTACGCACCCGAACTCGCGGCCACACATCCCATATTCCCCATGCTCTTCATCTCCATAGCGTGTGGCGCCATCTCGGGCTTCCACGCCACGCAGTCGCCCATGATGGCCCGCTGCATCACCTCCGAACGCCAGGCTCGCCCTATTTTCTACGGCGCGATGGTGGCCGAAGGAATTGTGGCCCTGATATGGGCGGCAGCGACCATTACCTTCACCGACGGCTACGAAGGCCTCTCGGCATACATGGCCGAACCGGGACATTCGCCCGGATCGCTCGTACACGACATCTCGATAAGCTGGTTCGGCGTTGTAGGCGGCGTGATTGCCATGATCGGCGTGATTGCAGCGCCAATCACCACCGGCGACACCGCCCTACGCAGCGCGCGTCTCATCGTGGCCGACTTCACGCATTTCCCGCAGACCAGATTCTGGCAGCGAGTGGTAATCTCCGTGCCGATTTTCGCCCTTACGTTCGGTCTGCTCCAAATTGACTTCAATGTGCTCTGGCGCTACTTCGCATGGAGCAACCAGACGCTCTCGGTATTCACACTCTGGGCATGCACCGTATATCTCGCACGCCACGGACGCATCTACGCCATCACGCTTATCCCGGCGCTGTTCATGACGGTGGTCTGCACCTCCTACCTTATCGTCGCCCCTTCGCCTGAAGGGTTCGGCCTCTCATGGGTCACCGCTCTGGCAGCGGGGCTGACGCTCGCCATTGTATTTTCAGGACTCTTCGGCCGCTATGTGCGGTCGTTGCGTGCGGCCGAGCCGATAGCCGAACGGACAGCCTGAGCCTGACGCACAAAACTTCAACTGCGATTTTCACCCTATATGGATTTCATCCGCGAACTCGACGACAGCACTCTCTACACATTTCATTCTCATACCGAATTCTGCGACGGGCGCGCCCAGATGGAGGCGTTCGCCCGCCGGGCGGTGGCCGACGGCTTCACCCATTACGGATTCACACCCCACTCCCCCCTCCCCATCGAGTCGCCATGCAACATGAGGCAATCCGACGTGCCACGCTACCTCGACGAGGTGGAGCGCATACGCCGCGACCACGGCAACCGGTGCCGCTTCTACGCCGGGATGGAGATTGACTACCTCGAAGGCGTATGGGGGCCAGCCAACCCATATTTCGCCACGTTGCCGCTCGACTACGCCATCGGCTCCGTGCACTTTATCCGTGGCCAGGGAGGCGAATGGGTCGACATCGACGGCCGTTTCGAGGCCTTCCGCCGCAAGATGGAAGAACATTTCCACAACGACATCCGCTACGTGGTCGAAACGTTCTACGCCACCTCCCACCGGATGCTCGACGAGGGGCATTTCGACATCCTCGGCCATTACGACAAGATAGGATTGAACGCGTCGCTTTACCGTCCAGGGATCGAGGATGAGCAATGGTATCGCGCACTGGCCGACGGCCTTACCGATCACGTAATCGCCCTCGCCGGACGTACCGCCCCGACATCAGAGCGCCCCCTAACGGTTGAAATCAACACCAAGGCGTATGCCGAACACTCCGGACGCATCTTCCCTGCCCGGCGCCACGTGGCGGCGCTCCGCGAAGCCGGCGTGCCGATAATCGTCAATTCCGACGCCCACGTCCCGGCGCTGATCAACGCGTCGCGCGAGGTCGGCCTATGTTTACTAACATGATGGCAATCTGATAATCAGTGCGATTTTATAAGTCGTATAAATCTTATAAGTCTTATAAATTCTATAAAGCTGAAAAACAACGCGACCCCCTGCGGCCGGAAAGGCCACAGGGGGTTGCCGTTATAATGGGGAAGAATTATTTCTTAACAACCTTGACGGAGGTCTGTCCCGGCGCAGAGACGATGTAGACGCCCGAAGCCCAGGAGGTTGCGTCGATTGTGGCTGCACCGTCGACGAGGGTTGCGGAGGCTACCTGGCGGCCTTCAGCGTCGTAGACCTTGACGAGGTCGGCATCACCGCTGACCGTGAAGGAGTCGGTGAACACAGCGGGCGAACATTTCAGGGCGTCGGAGGCGTCGGAAGCAACAGCAGCAATGGCGCTGTTGGCATTCTGGGTCACCGTCCAGGTCATCTTCGAAGCGCCGTCGGTGAAGTGGATGTGACCTGTGCGCTCGGTTTCACCTCCGGGGAGAGCATCGAAGTCTATGAGAACGTTCTGGACCGTCATGTCTGTTTCGGTGCGGCTGACGTGGAGCCAGTCGGCATCGACAGTCGGATCCTCAAGACCGCCATAGTAGCAGTAGAGCTGCTTGGTGACCGATCCTGCGGCCGGTCCGACGGTGATTTCACGCGAGTCAGCAATCGGATTGGTGGTAAGGACGGAGTGAGCCACGTAGGGGCAGATCATAAACGAGGTATGATTCTTTCCAGCAGGGAAATATTCGCTGATTTCCTGCCATTTGCCGTCTTTTTGCCAGAGGGATGTACCACCTTCTCCGCGGAATTTGGCAGTGGCGAACGAGACGTAGGTGCGTCCTACGGAATTCTCGCCGTCGGTTGTTGCCTCGCGGAAGGCGGGGATGCCCTCTACAGCAACGATAAACGGCTCGTTGATTACCAGATTCTTTGAAAACTTGAACTGCGTGGGCACCAGACCGGTGGCAGAGGGCTTGTCGAGCTCGAAAACGCTCCAGCTTTCCGTAGTGTCGAGTTTCCGGTCGGGGAGACCATCGGGGCCAACGGAATAAATGCTTACCGAAATGGGGGCAATCTGGTCGATAAGTTCGCCGGCCTCAGCATGAACGAAGTAGACATTTACGCCGGGGATAAATACCGGAGCCGAGGGGGCGGAAAAGCGCTCAGCATAGGCCGTAATCTTGTAGCGTGCAGGACCTGAACCGGGGAAGATGCCTTCACCGTCCCACACATCGGCAACGCAGATTTCGTCGTCGGCACGCAGATTTGAGGCTTCGCCTTCAAATTCTACGGATACATCGCCTATTGCATTCGAATCGCCGTGACGGTTTCCCACCACGAGGCCCACGGGCCAGTCGTGCCGGTAATAGTAGACCACGGTGGCCTCCTTGCCCTCAATTTCCTCGATCTGATTGCTTTCCTCGCTTGTACCGCCGAACATCCAGTGAGTCTCGGTGGGGAAACCCTTTGAGGCGTCGCGGAAAGTGACAGGCACAGCCGGAGCGACCATGAACTTGCCCGTGGCCGAGTAGCGGAATTCAGCGGGAGCGCCGATAACGGCCACAGGCGCCGAACCGGTGACGCCTACGAATTCCGTGCGCGTCACCGTCGACGACAGACCTTCGGCGTCGGTAACAGTAAGCGTTACGTCATACTGCCCGTCGTCGGTATAGTATACGCGGGGCATCTTTTCGGTGGATTCCGAAGGAGTGGCGCCGGGGAAGCTCCAGTGGCGTGATGCCACCTCACCCTCGGTAATGTCGATGAACTCGACGACGTCGCCCGTCTCCACCTCGATATGGTCGATGCTCTTCTTGCCGTTGATCTTGATACCGTCGATGGCGAAATCGCCCATGTAGCCGCCCGTACCGAAAGTATCGTCGGTGCCGGGCCCATAGGTGAAACGGAGTTTCACCGTCTGCCCGGCATATGCGTCGAGCGATACGGCCACCTCGTGCCAGCACCACGTCTTGGTCTTGTCGTCGGGATTTCCGCTGTTCCAGATGTCGGTGGAAGTGGCGAAATCGTCGGCGGAAATGCTGATTATGAGGCGGCAATAGTTGTCGTAGTTGAGCGCATAACCTACCCAGGCTTCAAGCGAGCCGTTGTCGGGCACCGTGAAGGCAGGCGACGTAGCCCAGGAAATCTCGCGGCGGAACGTCTGATAGGGGCCATCAACATAAAGCGACTTCACATCGTCGGGGTCGATTGTGGAGAAACTCTTGTCGCCCGAAGCGGCAATCTGCTTTGTGGTCCACGTGACGTAGGAGGTCGGATCTATTGTCCAGCCTTCCGTGCCGTTGTCGAAATTCTCGCTCCAGGCGGTTACATTTCCCTCTGCCTGACCGGAAACGGAGAAATCTGCTTTGAGAGCCGAGCCCTCGGCGGGAGCAGTAAACGGAGCGTAATGGCTTGTTGAGAAAGATTTAGCTGCAAGCGGCTGAGCGGCCAAGCGCGCTGAAGCCATCGACGGCCGCGGCATCGCCTTGCGTAGGGGCACATCGGGAGCCACAGCCACGGCGCCGAGACCTGCCAGAAGAAGTGCGGAGGCAATCAGCGTGGATTTCAGATTGTTGTTCATGTTATATACTTTTTGCTGAATGAAGCCGAGGGCAATAGCCTTCGGCTTCATATACTATTAAATTATAATTAATTACTTGGCGAACTTAAGGGTAAGATTCTCACCGGAGGCTGTGGCGGCTGCCACATAGAGACCGGAAGCGAGAGCGGAAGTGTCGACATGACCGTCGACGGCCTCAGCACGGAGAACGAGCACACCGGCTGCATTGTAGACACTCACCCCTACCCCCTCGGGAGCCTGGATGAAATCAAACGTGCGGCTGTACATCAGCATCCCGTCGCCCTCGGCGGTGACATCCTCCACTCCGGTAAGAATCTGGGTAGCCTCAAGCGAAGCACTGTTGATTTTTGCCGTCCAGTTATTCTCAGGAAGACGGATACCAATATGGTAGGTTCCGGGGTGGGTCACAATGAAAGACTGCTCGGCATCCTGGCCCCAAGAAGAGTCGAAGGTTGCGGTATGTACAAGTTGATGATGGTCGGTATTGTTATGATCTGTTGATTTGCTGATATACAGCTCAACCGTTTCCGGGTTACGGTAATTATAGCAACTACCGTTGACTTTCACCTTCAACTCGCTATGAACAAGATTTAGCGGAGGCGTAAAAGCCCAGGAATTGTCAGCAATGAAATTACCGGTAAGCGCGCCATCTTTCAACACCCACGTCTTGTCAGGATTATCGCCGGTAAGGGTCCAGAGAGAAGCATTATCCTCATTAAAGCTATCAACTTTATAAGGTAATTCGAGCGGGCTACCAAATTTGAGCGGAGCAGCCTCGGTAATGTCACTCTCTTCAGAACCATTTACAACCTTAACACCATAAACGTAGTTGCCGAATTCAAGGTCATCACTATCGGTAAAAGGAGAGGACTTAAGACCGGTGGCAATATCCGAACCATTACGAGTTACGGAATAGGTAATGGCATCCGGATCAACATATCCCTCGTTGATGCCAACCGGAGTAGCTTCGAATGCAACCACACGGCCTTCATCAGACATTGTTGCAGTTACCGACGAGGGCGCGACAGGAACATCGGGACCAACCCAGCCTGTTTCTACGGAGGTGGACGGTCCGGCAATTTCGCCAAGATAAGGAGTTATCTTATATGTATACTTGCCGGAGGTCTCTATGGAATTATCAACATAGGATGCTGCCCCGCCGAGAGTCAATCCTTCAGTAATTGTGGCGATTACATCGCTGCCGCGGAGCACCTCTATCTTTGAGATTTCAGTGAGGTCTGTACCGGCGTTGGTCTTAGCAGGATTCGTCCATCTGAGAATGGCAGCCATTGCTCCCTTCTCGGCGGCGGTGGCGGTAAGGTCGGTGACAGCAAGCGGAGAGCATTCGATTTCTGAAAGATTCAAATCATCTACATACACAGTGCGGTAGTCGCTCCCGGTATTCACACACCTGAAAGCCAAATAATATATGCCGTCCTCCGCGACACTAAAGGATACCTTTTCGGCCGAGCCATATGTAGAGGATGCTGTTGCCTTATGCAATTCGGTTTGAAGGCCCGCCACTGTCGGCTCTTTACCCAAATAGAGACTAACATCTTTGGTGGGGTTATAATATGAGAGTGAGGGAGTGAAACTGAATTCATAAGGTACTCCGGCTTTAAGCCGGATTGGAGGAGTCGCAGCCCAAGCATCGGCCGGACCTCCATAAAGGCCTAATTTGCTGCTGGTAACCGACCAATCCTTTGATGTGTCGTCGCTATGGAATAAAGTCCAGAAATTAATCGTGGCCGAAGACGAGAAACTTTCAGTATAAGGAGCTTCCAGAACACCCTTAACTGTTACTTCATTGGATTTAGCTCCGGAGTAGCTATAGGATCCGCCATTGTATGAGGCATATATGGTATAGGTATATACGTCGAAAGGATTAACTTCATCGGTAAAAGTTGTTTCAGTAATATCCTCGGCAACTGTTACAGAGGTAGTCTTGATTTTGCCGGCACGGCTAACGCGATACTTGACCTTAGTCAAATCAATCCAACCGCCGTTTGAACCCTTAGGAGTTTCCCAAGACAAACTGATTTTGGTTTCACTACCATCAACAAGCGCTGCACTAAGAGAGGGTACAGTTCCGACCTTTTCGTCCATTCCAATCCAATCAGATTGAACCTTAGCAGGGGATGCCTGAGAATCGCCATTTACATCGAAAGGAACAACAGCGTAATAGTATTGTCCGGCCTTTTCTAATGTAGTATCATCCCAAGAGCTTACCGCCCCCGGGGTTCCACCCGTATACGTACCTATAAGCGTTGATGAATTTAAAGAAAAATACGAACTTGTGCCACGGTAGATTTTTGCACCGGAAATAGAAGTAAGTTCGGCGTCGTTATCTAATTTAGTCGGCATAGTCCAGCTTATAGTAGCTTTCAGTTCACCCTCAGGAGCTGCTTTCGCAGTCACATCAGTTACAGCAAGTGGATGAGGACGGACTATTTCAATTTGTAATCCTCTAAAATAAACTTTCCAGCGATTCTCAATAGAATAGCACTGAATGGCAAAATAATATTCACCATCGGCCGAAGGTATAAACGTTCCGCCACGCCAATCATATGAATTCGAGGCCAAATTCTCATCAAAATAGAATTTATTTTGAGATAAAGCCTCAATACTATTTGCCGTAGCAGCATAAAAAGCTATTCTTTCTTTTGTGTTGCTGTTGTATGTTTTAATATCACCGGTAATTTTATATGTTTCACCTGCTTTAAGTTCTACCGTGCCTTTGGAAATAAGCCAGTCATCGGCAGCATTAGTCCTATGATAAGAATAAACCACAGCATTATCCGAGGAACTATACGCCCATGTCGTTTCGTCTCCGGCGCCATCGTTGTTATTATCAACGATTGACCAGTTGGCAGTCAATTCCGCTTGCGTACCGCAGGGGATTTCGCATGGGGGAGTAAAATCTGCTGCAGACAGCGTCGTAGAAGCCGCTGCAGAGGCCATACATAAGGCTAAGAGTAAATGTTTTTGCATAATGACTGATTGTATGTGATTTTTTTGTTTTGTACAAATTATTGAAACTCAAATAGATGCTTTCGCAGGATATGCCACCCAAGCGATCCGCAGAATCGGCACATTGTCGCAAATAAGCAACCTTTTAAAAGCAAAGTGAACGCAAATTTACAAAATATTTGTCATTTTTCTACAAATTAGCCCATTAATTCACCCCAAAGCCTCATTTTTCGGAGGAGAAGGGTAGTGACAGGAGCACAGCAACGACGGGAGGCCATCCTGGCGACGGGGAGGTCAGGACTGTGGAGGGCTTCGAGGGGAGGCGAGGCTTAGGAGGTGCGAATTATTTCGCACCTTACGCATTCGGCGTAGGCCGCAAATGCTTCCTGAAGATAATTGTCATTAGCGCTGCGCGAACGCGTGAGGTGCGAAATGATTCGCACCTCCTATGGGCGCTGACAGACGCAAGTAAGGGCTTAATAGGGAGGCGAGGCCAGAAGCCGAGACTGCCGGAAGGAAACGAGGAAGGCGGCGGATCGGAATACCGACCCGCCGCCTTTTGGGGAGATATCTCTATCGAGAGAATGTAGTGATTTATTCGCTGATGGTGCAGACGCTCACACGGTTCCAGTTGTTCTCCTGGAAGAGGTCGCCGATGCCCATGCCTTCTGCCTTGACGCGGTCGGAGGCAATGCCATAGCGCTTAACGAGCTCTTTCTTGACAGCCTCGGCGCGACGCTCGGCGAGCTTCTTATTGAAGGCTGCGGAGCCATCCTTCGAAGCGTAACCCTTGACGGTAACGGTAGCCTTGCTGTTTTCCTTAAGCTGATCGGCCACCATAGCGATGTTGGGCTGCTGGTTGGGGGCGATGTAAGCGGAACCGCAGTTGAAGAATACGTAGCGGATGTTGTTGAGGTCTTTCACGACTTTCTCCACAACGGCGGGACGACGGTTGCAGGCGTCGAGCTGAGCCTGGAGGTCGGCGAGCTGAGCGAGCAGGGCGGCATTGTTTGCGCCACATGCGTCGAGCTGGCTGCGGAGGTCGTTGATCTGGGCGTTGAGGGCGTCGACTTCAGCCTGGTCGTAGGGACGAACGATGGTGAAGTGGTGGGTGCCGTTGGAGTTGCCGAAGTGGTAGGTGATACCGGCCTCGAGTTCGAGATAACCGTAGTTGCTGTCGTAACCGGCGGCATAGCCGAGGATGTTCTGCTCGGGGTTGGCGTTCATGTTCCAGAGGTATGCGGGCTTGATGGAGAGGGTCCATGCCTTGGCCTCGCCGAGGTTGAAGTTGAAGTTCATGCCTACCTTGGTGGCCCAGGAGTTACCGTCGTTGATGCCGGAGGTGTGGGGGTAGTAAGCGTGGAGCCAGCCTGAACCGGCCACGAGCTCAAGCTCGAAGAGGCGGGGAGCGCCGGTGTAGCCTGCGAAGGCATTCATGAGGTTAACGGCGCCGAAAACGCCTACATACTGATGGTCGAACCAGTTGCCGGAGCGGACGCCGGCCCAGCTGGAGGTGTTGATGGTCCATTCGCCCTCTACGCCGAGGCCGAATACGGGGGTAATCTGTTTGCGGAGTTCAGCACCGATGATGCCGCGGGCATCGTTCCAGAAACCATTGTCCTCAACGGTTTTCGACGAGAGGACTGCTCCACCCTTGAGGGTGAACGACCAGTTGTCGGTGAACTTGCTGCCGGCCACGGTGGTCTGTGCCGAAGCGGCAACAGTGCTTAATGCGATGGCTGTAAGAAGAATAACCTTTTTCATAATGAATCAATTGTTATGTTTGGGAGCAAAGTTAACTCTATTTTAACAATCTTCCAAATTGATTTTAACTTATTTTCTTGAAAAACATGTCTTTTTTACTGAAATCACGAAGAAAAACAGAAAATCGGACACCGGAGGGATGGGAGCGGAATTTCTTCGGGTTTCTGATTTGTTAACATTTCGCAACAGGAATTAGTTCATGCCAAAGGGAGTATACTCCGGATGGCAATATTTAAGAGAGAGAAGCGTTAGAATATATAGGCGTGCGGGGGCGCGATGCAGCCATGGAGCAGCATCGCCTTTCACACGTACGGAACACGACTATGCGAAAAAACAGCGCAACAAGATTAAGGCGCCTGCTCCCTGCCGGGATATGGGCTGTGCTTTTCGCGGCCTTAGCGGCCGCGACGGCGCTTTCGTCGTGTTCTCCGAAGAAGAATACCGCGGCTACACGTAAGTATCAGGAGTTTATAACACGCTACAACATTCACTACAACGGCGACACGCATTACAAGGAGACCCTTGCAGAGATGGAGTCGACCTATGAGGACGACTACTCGCTGCCGCTTGTGATACATCCGGCGGCCGCACGAGCCAACGAGAAAGCCCCCCAACCCTCGGGCAATTTCGACCGCTCGATCGAGAAGGCCCAGAAAGCCATACAGCTACGCTCCATCAAGAAAAAGCCGAAAAAACAGGCAGGGAAGAGCGGCGACGCCAAATACAAGGCGTGGATGCGCCGCGAGGAGTATAATCCCTTTCTCCACAATTCCTGGATGATGATGGGCCGCAGCCAGTATATGAACGGCGATTTCCTGGGGTCAGCGTCGACTTTCTTCTATATCTCCAAGCATTTCTCGTGGCTTCCGGCCACGGTGGTGGAAGCCAAGCTATGGCAGGCACGCTGCTACTGCGCCCTCGACTGGCTTTTCGAGGCCGAAAACATCCTGACGCGCGTAAAGCCCGACCAGCTGACATCGAAAAAGATACGCTCGCTCTACTACTCCACCTACGCCGACCTGCTGGTGAAACAGAAGGAGTATGAGAAAGCCATCCCGATGCTCACGGAGGCTGTAAAGCTTGCCACGAAAACCCAGAAACCGCGCCTGAACTTTCTTCTTGGGCAGGTATACACCCTTGCGGGCGACAAGGAGCAGGCCTACAAGGCATTCAAGAAAGCCGCCGGAAGCTCGAGCACGAGCTACCGCGCCCAGTTCAACGCCCGCATCAAGCAAAGTGAGGTATTTACCGGCACAGACATAATGCCCGAGGTGAAGGCTCTCAAACGCATGGCCCGCTACGACCGCAACAAAGAATATCTCGACCAGGTATACTATGCCATCGGCAATCTCTACCTCTCGCGCGGCGACACCACCAACGCCATTGCAAACTACGAGCTTGCGGTGGAGAAGTCCACCCGCGGCGCTATCGACAAGGCCATAGCCCAGATAACCCTCGGCGCCCTGTATTACGACCGCCATCTCTACGCCAAGGCCCAGCCCTGCTATTCGGAGGCTGTGCCGCTACTGCCGGAGTCGTGGCCCGACCTGGCCACGCTGCGGCGCCGCAGCGATGTGCTCGACGAGCTCGCACTCTATTCGCAGAATGTGGAGCTGAACGACTCGCTGCTGCGCCTATCGGCCATGACGCCCGAACAGCAGCGCGCCGTGGTCGACAAGATAATCGAGGAACTCAAGAAAAAAGAGAAAGAGGAGGCCGACGCGGCCGCCCGCGAGGAATTCCTCGCCAACCGCGACGCCATGGGCCAGGGGCTGCAGAGCAATACCGCGCCCCAGACCTTCACGATGAACAACGGCGACGATTCGTGGTACTTCTACAACACTGCCACAAAAAACGCCGGACGCACCCAGTTCCAGCGCAAATGGGGCAACCGCAAGCTGGAAGACAACTGGCGCCGTCGCAACAAGGCATCGTTTGACTTCAACGACTTCGGCGGCGACAACGCCGACGCCGAAGGAGAAGACACCGAACAGACCGAGGAGACCGAAACCGACGAGCAGGAAAAGGCCGACGCCGAAAAGGAAAACGACCCCCATTTCCCTGAATATTATCTCAAGCAGATTCCCAAGACCGACGCCGAACGCCAGACAGCCAACGACATAATCCAGGAAGGGCTCTACAACATGGGGGTAATCCTCAAGGACAAGATGGAGGACTTCCCGGCTGCCGAGTCGGAATTTAACCGCCTGCTCAACCGCTATCCCGACAACATTTACCGACTCGACTCCTACTACAACCTCTACCTGATGTATGTGCGTCAGGGCGACACGGCGCGCGCCGAGCATTTCCGCAACCTGATTCTGACCGACTTTCCCGAATCGAGCTACGGCATGGCCATGCGCGACCCCGACTACATCGGCAATCTGCGCCGCATGATGGACGAGGAGAACCGACTCTACGACGAGGCTTTCGAGGCATACGCGGCCAACGACAACAGCCGGCTGCACCGGATTTACCAGCGTGTGCGCACCGATTTCCCGCTTACGGCGCTCATGCCGAAATTCATGTTTCTCGAAGCCCTCGCCCAGGTGACCGACCGCAACACGGAGGGATTCAAGGCTACCCTTATGGAGCTGCTCGAGCGCTACCCCGACACCGACATCACCCCCTACGCATCCGCCTACCTCAAAGGGCTGGCCCAGGGGCGCGAACTGCAGACTCAGGCGGGCAACATGCGCGGCATGGTGTGGGACATCCGCCTGAGCAACGATTCCATTGCCGGCGATGCCGAGGGCGAACTCGAATTCGACCTCGACCCGCAGACGCAGCAGTACCTCATATTGCTCTATCCTACCGACGAAATTTCAGCCAACGGACTTCTGTATGAGGTGGCGCGTCACAACTTCGGCTCATTTGTCGTGAAGGATTTCGACCTGGAGCAAATGAACTTCGGGCGCCTCGGCCTCCTTATAATAAAAGGATTCGACAACGTGGAGGAGATAAACCATTACCGCAAGGTTATGGCCGCCAGCCCGACGCTGAAACTGCCGCCACAGGTAAGACCCGTAGTGATTTCCGCCGCCAACTTCGACACGCTGCTGCAGAACGGCCGTTCCTTCGACGACTATTTCCGCTACATGCGCGACAAGACCTACCGCGACACCGAGGAAGCCGTGCTGCCTCCCGAAGTGTTCGGCCCGTCGGAAGGTCTCGACCCGGAGGAAACCGCAGAAGAGACCGGTCCGCTCTACGAGACGGAGGAGACCACGACAGAAGGCACGGAAGAAGAGCCGAAAGAAAAGCCCGAGGAAGTCATCCCTGAGCCTCAGCCCGACACCGAGGAGCTACCCGAGGCGATGCCTGAAACACAACCGGAAAGCAAGCCTGCAACGAAGCCTGCGGCTAAACCCGAAGCCAAGCCGGAGCAGAAGCCCGCGGCCAAACCGGCGCCGAAACCCGTCCCCAAGCCTGCTCCAAAGCCCAAGCTGCCCGACTACGAGCCCGGCTCGGAAGGCGACGACCCCCTGCTCGACTGAACGCATCATCAACCCGCTAACACATCAAAACCGCAATGGCAACCACGATACTCTGGGCCGACGACGAGATCGACCTGCTCAAACCCCACATAATGTTTCTCCGCTCGAAAGGCTACGAACCAGTAACGGTGAACAACGGCCACGACGCCCTCGAGCTCGTGGAGTCGCGCCATTTCGACATGGTGATTCTCGACGAGAACATGCCCGGTCTCACCGGGCTTGAAACTTTGCAGCGTATCAAGCAGATAGCGCCTCAGACACCCGTAATCATGATCACCAAGAGCGAGGAGGAGAACATCATGGACCAGGCTGTAGGCAACAACATTGCCGACTACCTGATCAAGCCCGTGAATCCCAACCAGATACTTATGTCGATCAAGAAGAACCTGCACAGCGACAAGCTCGTGAGCCAGACGGCTACCACAAACTATCAGCAGGAATTCGCATCAATCGGCATGCAGATCAACGACGCACGCACCATAGGCGACTACTATGCCCTATATGAGCGTCTGATCGGCTGGGAGATGCGTCTGGCATCGGCCGACAGCGCTATGGCCGACATGCTGCGCATGCAGAAGGCCGAGGCCGACAACGCCTTTTATAAATTCGTGAAGCGAAACTACGCCGACTGGATAGCAGCCCTCCCCTCCACTCTCTCGTCGGGCAAACCATATCCCGAAGGCGAGGAGCGGCCGATGCTCAGTCCGGAAATATTCCGCAACACGGTGTTTCCACTTGTAGAGCAGGGCGAAAAGGTGTTTTTCATCCTGATCGACAACTTCCGTCTCGACCTCTGGCTTACGATAAAGCCTCTGCTGGCCGAGTATTTCACCTTCTCGGAAAGCCTCTACAGCTCAATCCTTCCCACGGCCACGCAATATGCCCGCAACGCCATCTTCTCCGGCCTGATGCCTATCGATATCGCCCGCCTCTTCCCCCACCTCTGGGTCGACGAAGACGAGGACGAGGGGAAAAACCTCAACGAGAGCGAGCTGGTGCAGACCCACTTCGAGCGGTTCCGCCGGCAATGCAGATTCAGCTACCACAAAATCAACGATTCGGCCGGAGGAGAGAAACTGCTGCGCGACTTCCGCAACCTCAGCGGCAACCAGCTGAACGTGATCGTGCTGAACTTCATCGACATGCTCAGCCATGCCCGCACCGAGAGCCGCATGATACGCGAGCTGGCAGGCACCGACGCCGCCTATCGCTCGCTGGCCGAATCGTGGTTCCGCCACTCGCCCGCGCTCGAGATTTTCAGGCGCATAGCCGAAAGCGGCGCGAAAGTGATTGTGACCACCGACCACGGCACCATCCGAGTGGACAACCCGCTGAAAGTGGTGGGCGACAAAAACACCAACACCAACCTCCGCTACAAAGTGGGGAAGAACCTGGCTTACAACAACCGGCAGGTGTATGAAATCAAGAAACCCCAGGAATTCGGCCTCCCCTCGCCCAACGTGAGCTCGACCTACATCTTCGCGGGCAACAACGATTTCTTCGCCTACCCCAACAACTACAACTACTACGTGCAGTATTACACTGATACCTTCCAGCACGGCGGCATCTCGCTCGAAGAGATGATAGTGCCGTTGGTAGTGCTCACGCCGAAAGAATAACCCCTACAGGACAACAAAAACCTAACCGAACATGAAGATAGAAATACCCAACCGCGAGGCGCTGCCTCAGGCATCCAAAGAATTCGCCGCACAGATGGGCGACGAGACCGTCTACGCCTTCTACGGCGAAATGGGCGCCGGGAAAACGACTTTCATAGGCGAGCTATGCCGCGCCCTGGGCGTGGAGGACGACCTCGCCAACTCCCCATCGTTCTCGATAATCAACGAATACCGTTCGGACACCACCGCCGAATTGATCTACCACTTCGACCTCTACCGGCTGGAGAATATCGACGACGCCCTCGAAATCGGCGTGGAGGATTATTTCGACTCCGGAGCCCTTTGCCTGCTCGAATGGCCCGAACGCATCGAAGCCCTGCTGCCCGACGATACCGTGAAGGTGCACATCACCGTAAATCCCGACGAATCGCGCACGCTCACCATCGAGAAGCCCGAATAACTTTCCGGCGCAGAGCGAAACCACAAAAAGAAGCTGAAAGATGATAAAGGAACTCGAAAGCGTAGCATCTACCAACACGTGGGCCAAGGAAAACGCCGCCCAACTGCTCCACGGCGACGTAGTGGTGTCCCACAACCAGACCTCCGGGCGCGGCCAGCGCGGCTGCCATTGGGAGGCCGAGCCGGGCAAGAACCTCACTTTCTCGCTATATCTCCAGCCTACGGAGGTTGCTCCCGACCATCAGTTCATGATTTCCGAGATAGTGGCTCTGGCAGTGGCCGGAACCGTGGAACGTGCGCTTGCCGAGGCCGTAGACTCCGACCGCGTGGCGGTAAAATGGCCTAACGACATCTATGTGGACGACCGGAAAATAGCAGGCATCCTTATCGAGCACACCCTCCAGGGGAATACAATCAGCCAGACAATAGCCGGTGTGGGGCTAAATGTAAATCAGACGGAATTCATAAGCGACGCTCCCAATCCGGTGTCGCTCGCCCAGCTCGCCCGCCATGAATATCCGCTCGCCGGACTGCTTATGGAGATCTGCAACGAAGTGACCACACGGCTTGCGGCTCCCGACCCCGCGGCAATTCACGCCGAATTCAAGCACAAGCTCTGGCGCAACGACGGCATGCCCCACCCCTTCACTCTTCCCGACGGCACCCCCTTCGAGGCCACCATCGAGAATATTGAGCCCGACGGACGCCTGCTGCTCAGGCGCGTAGGCGCCGAACAGCCCGAAGCCTATTTCTTCAAGGAAGTGGCCTTTACATTGTAAAACAGAAAATAATTCAGCCCTATGGAACCGGACATCGACGCCGGAGCCACAGGGCTGAAAAAGTATTATGTCGTTATCAGATTATCAGGCGGGAACATCGCCGAAACGGTTGGGATACTGCTCGGAGGGCTGACAGCACCATACAATCCACAGAATCCAGCCTACAACTGGGATGAAGCAGATGAACCACCAGCCGCCACCCTTGCCTATGTCGTGCATACGGCGCCAGCAAACGGCAAGTTGGGGAACAATGAATGCCAGACCTACCAGGCCGGAGATAATCTGACCGACCATACCGAAACGGTTGAGAATTCCCTGGAAACATCCTACAATAAACATAAAGAGGATAAACCACCAGTACTCCGCACGGCTTGCGCGGCCCTTGAAATCGGCATACTTGTTAAGACAGATCTGAATGGCCTCGCCGAATCCGATATACGGACGCTGAGGCATGGGGTTCTGCATCGGAGCCCCCTGCTGTTGGAAGTTTTGTTGCATGATTACAAAAATTTTGAGTATGTTTGCACGTTGAAAACGGATGAATGCTTCCCTCGCCTCGGCTACGGAAGATATTAAAGTTATTTAAACATTATCTTCAACCACGACGACAAAGGTAAGCCATTTATTCGGTTTCCACAACAAAAAGAAATACTACCCAGCCAAACGCCTCCGCCAAATGAGATTCATCGCATCGCTCGTAGCCTTACTTATCGCCGGGATGACCGCAGCCTCACCGGTTGCCTCCGATACCACCGCCATAGTGCGTTCCGACCAGTCGGTGGGACTCGTATTGAGCGGAGGGGGTGCCAAGGGTATCGCCCACATCGGTGTAATCCAGGCGCTGGAAGACAACGACATACCCATCGACTTCGTGGCCGGCACGTCGATGGGCGCTATAGTGGGCGGTCTATACGCCTGCGGATATACGCCGGCAGAGATGATGGAGCTTCTGCAGTCGAAGGGATTCGGGATGTGGTCGACAGGCACTATCGATCCGAACCTCACATATTATTTCCTTCAGCAGAGGCAGACTCCGGCATTCGCCCATCTTAACGTGAATATCGGCCGCCGCGACTCCACGGCCTCCGCCGGCATCATGCCGTCGAGCCTGATTTCGCCGCTTCCAATGAATTTCGCCTTCATGGATCTTTTCGCCGCCTACACGGCGCAGTGCGGGGGCGACTTCAACCGGCTGTTTGTGCCGTTCCGCTGCGTGGCATCGGATGTGACCCACAAGCACAAAGTGGTTTGCCGCAGCGGAATGCTCAGCGACGCAATAAGGGCATCGATGTCGTTTCCGGCAGTATTTCTTCCGATCAGCATCGATGGGGTGGAACTTTACGACGGAGGCATCTACGATAATTTTCCCGTCGACGTGATGCGCGAGGATTTCGCCCCGTCGATAATGATAGGAGTCGACGTGCATTCCGAAGACGCCGAACCGTCCAGTAGCATAGTCAGCCAGCTGGAAAACATGATAATCCAGAACAACGACTATTCCCTCCCGCCCGACGAAGGGATAAGAATCCATATCGACGTGAGCCGCTTCTCGCTGCTCGATTTCGGGAAAGCGCGTGAAATCTATGCCATAGGCTATGCACGCGGCCTTGAGATGATGGATTCGATACGCTCGCGCGTGTCGTCGCGGATTCCGCAGCCCACCCGACAACTGCGACGCGACGTATTCAAATCAGCCTCACCCTACGTAAGGTTCGACTCGGTGCATGTGGAAGGCGGCACACGGCAGCAGAACGAGTACATCAAACGCCTCTTCGAGAGCTCTCGCCATAAAGCCGATACATTCGGCATAGAAGCAGCCCGTCTGGCCTACTACCGTGCCCTGACGCCCGGACGCCTGCGCAACCTCTTTCCGCAGGCCCACTACAATCCGTCGACGGGGCTATTCGCCCTCGACCTTACGGCCGACGTAAAAAACAATTTCTCGCTCGGTGCCGGCGGCTTCCTCACCTCAAGCGTCAACTCGATGATATTCGTCTCGGCCAACTATCGTAGCATGGCCGCCAATTCGTGGGCCACAAGCCTCATGGGATGGATCGGTCAGAGCTATATGGCGGCTCAGGCCGACGTGCAGATGCTCTTCAGCCACACCCGGCCTTCGGCACTCGAGCTGCAGGCTGTAGTGAGCCGACAGAAATACTACGAGAACGACCGCCTTTTCTACGAGGACAATTCCCCCGCATTCGTGAGCCATCTCGACATGTTCGGACGGCTGAGCTACGCCTATGCCGCCGGACGCCGCGGACGGCTGAGTATCGGTGTGGGAGGCGGACGTGCCCTCAACCGATTCTATGCTCCCGATCCTGCGGATCTTCCGCTCTCGGGGAGGGAAGAAACACGCATGAACCTTGCCCAGGCGCTGCTGCGCTTCGACTACAACACCCTCGACAATCAGAGCTATCCACGTTCCGGCGCCAATATTCGCCTGACGGCCATGCAGACCGTCGGAAAATACCACCACACCCTGCGACGCTTCCGCGAACGCGTGGGCCAGGAGGAATTCTACTACTCAACCGGCCAGCACTGGGGTCAGGCCGAGCTTCAGGCCGATAAATACTTCGGACTTGGCAGCCGCTTCGCCTTAGGCACCTCTGTCGATGTGCTCGTCTCCAACCGGCGGCTGCTCAACACGTATTATGCTTCGGTGGTAAATGCCCCGGGCTACACGCCATTCAGTTCAATGGAGGATCTGTTCAACAAGACGTTTCATGCCAACTCGTTTGCCGCCGTAGGACTGACACCGGTCTGGACGCCGCTCCAGCGCGCTCAGGTGCGTCTGGGGGCGCACATGTTCATGCCGTTCCGGGCCATCGAGCCCGACGACGACGGAGGTGCCCGCTACGGCCGGTGGTTCTCCGACCCGCAATTCCTCGGAGAACTCGACGTGGTCTACAACCTCCCCTTCGCCTCACTATGCGGCTACGTCAACTACCTCTCGGGGAGCAGCGCCCGCTGGAACGTCGGCCTCTCATTCGGCCTCTATTTCACCGCCGCCACCTTCCTCCGCTAAAAGTTGCCTCATATCATTGAATCTGATTTTGCGGGAAGCACAATTTAGGGAGGGATTGCGGCGTTATATATAGAAGCGCGAAACAAAATCATTTTGCGTGATATAAATCTAAATTGCGCGAAACAGGCAAGCTAACTGAAATTGCGCGAAACAAGCAAATATCCAGAGATGCGATACCTTCATGATATTAAATCCAGGCTGACGGCAGGGATTCTCCTGCTGATGGCTGCGGCCATGCTCGGCGGATGCCGCGGCGCCAAGCTCTCGGTTGCCAACGAGCAGTTCGAACGTGGCGAATACTTCGAGGCCCAGAAAACCTACCGCAAGGTCTACAACAAGCTGACCAAGCGCGAACAGCGCCCCCAGCGCGGCGCCGTGGCCTATCAGATGGGACTCTGCTATTCCAAGCTGGGCATGTCGGCCCGCGCGGCCTCTGCCTACGGCAACTCGCTGCGCTACGGCTGCCCCGACTCCACAGCCCTTCTCTATATGGGTCAGGCCCTTCAGGCCGAAGGTAAATACGCTCCGGCCCAGAAGGCCTACGAAGAGTTCATCGCCAAGGTGAAATCCGAGCCCGAGACTCAGGAGAACGCCACAAAACGCCGTCAGCTTCTCGCCCAAGCCGACAACGGACTCGCAGGATGCCGCTTCGCGCTCGCGCAGAAAGGGCATCCCACCCGCTACGTGGTGAAGAACGCAAAACTATTCAACTCACGCCGCGCCGACTTCGCGCCGATGTTCATAGACCCACAGAGCGAGGACGTACTCTACTTTACCACCACCAACGAGAAGGTGACCGGTACCAAAAAGAGCGAAATCACCGGCATGAAAAAGGGCGACATCTGGATGACCCGCAAGAACGAAAAGGGCGAATGGCAGCGCCCCGAGACGGTGGAGGGGGAACTCAACACCGAAAACGACGAGGGCGTAATCAGCTTCACCCCCGACGGCCAGACCATGTATCTGAGCCGCGCGCGCCGCGAGCCTAACGCCCATACGGGCGTGGAAATATACACCTCCCAGCGTTCCGACGCCAAATGGAGCGCCCCGGTGAAATATGAAATCACCGCCGACACCATCTCGAGCTACGGACATCCCGCCGTGTCGCCCGACGGCAAATGGCTATATTTCACCAGCGACATGCCCGGGGGCTCGGGCGGCAAGGATATCTGGCGCGTCAACATCCAGGAGCGTGTCGGCTCGCTCGAAAACCTCGGGGAATTCATCAATACCCCCGGCGACGAGATGTTCCCCTACGTGCGCACCGACTCGCTGCTCTACTTCGCCTCCGACGGCCATCCCGGCTTCGGCGGTCTCGATATCTTCAAGGCAACTCTTACACCTTCGGGGGGATGGAAGGTTGAGAATATGGGCGCGCCTATGAATTCGGCCGCCGACGATTTCGGCATAACATTCGGCAAGGGCGAAAGCGGATTCTTCAGCTCCAACCGCACCGACGGACGCGGCTACGACCACATTTACTCGTTCGTTCTCCCCGACCTCGAGATATGGATCTCAGGATGGGTGCTCGACAAGGACGAGGAGCCCGTGCCCAACGCCGTAATCCGCATCGTGGGCAACGACGGCTCCAACCAGAAGGCCGTGGCCAAGCCCGACGGCTCGTTCCGCTTCCCGCTTCAGCGCGGCATCAGCTACGTGATGCTCGCCGGAGCCAAAGGCTACCTCAACGCCAAGCAGGAATTCACCTCCGACACAGCCGAGGAGGATGCCGAATACGGCGTGGACTTCATCCTGGCCTCCATCCATAAGCCCGTCGTGGTCGACAACATATTCTACGATTTCGACAAGGCCACGCTGCGCCCCGAGTCGAAGACCGCACTCGACGAGCTTGCCCAGGTGCTCCGCGACAATCCCAACGTTACCATCGAAATGGCATCGCACACCGACCGCATGGGCACCGACGAATATAATATCGATCTCTCCGGGCGCCGCGCGAAGTCGGTTATCGACTACCTTATCTCCGTTGGAATCAAGCCCGACCGCCTGCAGAGCCAGGGCTACGGCGAAAGCCGCCCGAAGACCATCACCAAGAAGCTCGCACGGCTCTATCCGCAGTTCAAGGAGGGCGACGTGCTCACCGAGGAGTATATCCTGGCTCTCCCCGAGGCCGACCAGGAGGTAGCCGACCAGATCAACCGCCGCACCGAGTTCCAGGTGCTCTCCATCAACTACCAGATGTATTGACCCACACGCAGGAATAGAAACTCTAACGGCATGAAATTCACCACCGAAGTCGAGATTGAGCCGTCGGCCTGGGAAATTGCCCATGGCGAGACTGTATGGACCATCGGCTCCTGTTTCGCCGACAATCTCGGTGCGAGGATGGCCGACCGTCTGCTCCGCGTGCGCGTCAATCCTTTCGGGGCGCTCTACAATCCCGCCTCGATAGCCACTGCGCTCCGCGCCGCCATCGACGGTCGCGTCTACACCCCGGAGGAAATGGTCGAGAGTCAGGGAATGTGGCACTGTATGGACTATGCCACCACGCTCTCGCGCCTTACGGCCGAGGAAACTGCCGAAGCTGTAAACGCCCTCGTTACATCCCTCCACGCCGAACTGCCCCGCCTCGAGGTGCTGATGGTTACGTTCGGTTCCACCAACGTATTCACCGACCTCTCCACTGGCTGCATTGCCGGAAACTGCCACAAACTACCGGCAAACCGCTTTGCCGAGCGCAACCTGAGCATCGACGAAATCGTGGAGGAATGGACCGCACTGATAGCCCGTCTGCGCTCCCTGCGCCCCGGGCTGAATATCCTCTTAACGGTCAGCCCCGTGCGCCACAAAGCCTATGGGCTCCACGCCGACCGGCTGAGCAAAAGCCGCTTGCTGATAGCCGTCGACGAGCTCTGCCGCCGTTGCGACGCCACCTACTTCCCTGCCTACGAGCTGCTTGACGACGAGCTGCGCGACTATCGTTTCTACGCCGCCGACATGGTGCATCCATCAGATGTAGCGGCCGATTATATCTTCGAGCGGTGGGCTCAGGTTTTCTGTTCGGAACAGACGCGCCGACTCTTCGCCGAGGGGCTGCGCCTCACCTCCAGACTGAAGCACCGCCCGATTGCCGGAATGCAAACAAACGATTTTCTACAATCTACAGCAGCCCTCGCCAACCGGATGATTACTGAACATCCCGAATTGGCAGAGGCCATTGCAGAAATACTCCCGAAAATGATCAACTAACCTTCCCACACAACGATGAAGGAAACTTTTAAAAACATTTGCCGCTCGCTCTCCACTATATCTACCTGCCCGGAATTCACCGTCGTTTGTACCGAAGGGGCAGACCCTGAAATACAGCACCTGCTCATCGACAGCCGCGCCCTGGGCGACGCTCCCTCGACCATGTTTTTCGCCATCCGCACCGGCCGCAACGACGGCCACCGGTTTGTAGAACCGCTCTACAACCGCGGCGTGCGCGCCTTCGTGGTTGAACCGGGGTTTGATACCGCTCCCTACGCCGATACGGCGTTTATCGTTACTGAAAGTCCCGAAACCATACTTCAGAGCCTCGGCTGCGCGGCACGCGATGCGATGAAAGGCACCGTTGTGGCCATCACAGGCTCGCGTGGAAAAACACTCGTAAAAGAGTGGCTTGCCGAGATGCTTGCCGGGAAACGCCGCGTGGCCCGTAGCCCGCGCAGCTTCAATTCCTCGCTCGGCGTGCCTCTCTCGCTCTGCATGGCCGCCGGCGATTCCGAAATTGTGCTCATCGAGGCCGGAATCTCTCAGACCGGCGATATGGAGCCGCTCGAAGCGATGATACGGCCCGACGTGGTGGTCCTCACCGACATCTCCGACGCCCACGACGACGGTTTTCCATCGCGCGAGACCAAAATCGCAGAAAAACTCCGGCTTGCCCGTCGGGCGCACACTATCATATACCCCTCGGCAGTTCCGGGTGTGACCCAAGCCATTAAGAAGGCTCTCGCCGACGGTCTCCTTCCCGCAGGAATCAGACTGATTGACTCCTCCGCCGAAATGTCGGGATCCGCTGCCAACGAGCGCCTGCAGCGCGGATGGGAGGAAGCCAACGTGGCCACCTGCCGCGCCGCCCTGCGGCTGCTCGGCATCGACGACGCCGGGATTGCAGAAGCCATAGGATTGCTCAACCCAATAAATACACGCCTCAACGTGGCCGACGGCGTAAACCACTGCCAGATTGTGGTCGACGACTATCCATTCGACCTCATTTCGCTCGATCCGGCGCTCGATTTCGTTAATGCCCGGCGCACCAACGGCCAGAAGTTCACCCTCATTTCGCCAGAACTGCCGCGCCCCGATGCCGATTCCTATACCACCCTCATCGATATAGCCTGCCGCAAGGGTGTAGACCGCATAATCGGCATCGGTGCCGCATACGGCAAAGTAGCCGACCGGATGCCGGAGGGGAGCCGGTGGTATTCCACGGTCGACGAGGCAATTGCGTCGCTCACGCCATCAAGCTTCTCCAATGAGATAATATTGGTGGAGGGATGCTACGGCTCGCGCCTTGCCGACGTCGCCCATACTCTCGAGGCACGCACCCACGAGACGGTACTTGAAGTGAATCTCGACGCCATGGTCCAGAATTTCAACTTCTACCGCTCGCACCTCAAGCCCTCCACGGGCGTCGTGGCCATGGTGAAGGCCTCCGGCTATGGCGCCGGAAGCTACGAACTCGCCAAGACGCTCCAGAGCCGAGGCGCGGCATATCTGGCCGTGGCCGTACTCGACGAGGGCATCGAACTCCGCGAAGCCGGAATCACGATGCCCATAATGGTACTTAATCCCAAGGTGCTCAACTACCCTCTGCTGTTCCGCTACCGCCTGGAGCCGGAAATCTATGATTTCGACATCCTTGAGGAAATCATCTCCGAGGCATCGCGTCTGGGCATAGAGCGCTACCCCATCCATATCAAACTCGACACCGGCATGCACCGCCTCGGATTCCTTGAAGCCGACCTGCCCCGCCTTATCGAGCGTATCAAAAGGCAGAACTGCGTGGAAGTCAGCTCGGTATTCTCCCACCTCGCCACGGCCGACTGTCCCGACATGAACGACTACACCGAAATGCAGCTGCACACGTTTGCCCGCTGCTCGCAGAAGATAATCGACGCGTTCGCCGACCATTATGTGAAACGCCACATCCTCAATACCGCCGGGATAATCCGCTATCCAGAGTACCAGTATGATATGGTGCGTCTGGGAATCGGCCTGTATGGTATCCCGGTGCTGAACGACGGTTCGGAAGATGGCCTGCGCCCCGTCTCCACCCTCCGCTCTCCCATAATCTCCATAAAGACCTGGGATGCCGGCACGACCATAGGCTACGGGCGCCGCGGACTGCTTACACGCCGCAGTGTGATAGCCACCGTACCCATCGGCTATGCCGACGGCATAGACCGCCATATGGGCCGGGGTGCCGTAAGCTTTTTGGTCAACGGCGTGAAATGCCCCACCGTAGGCAACATCTGTATGGACATCCTCATGCTCGACGTTACCGAGGCCAACGCCAAAGTCGGCGACAGCGTGGAGATTTTCGGCGAAGGGAATCCGGCCCAGACGCTCTCCGACGCCCTCGACACCATCCCCTACGAAATTCTCACCTCCGTGAGTCCGCGGGTGCGCCGCATCTACTATTCCGAATAAGAGCAAGATTCATAAATCCTATAAGTTTTATAAATCTTATACGTCTTATAAATCTTATATGTCTTATAACTTACAGGCGGTGATTCAAATTGTTTTGAATCACCGCCTGTAAGTTTGAGCGAGAGTGGGTTAGGCGCACATTTCCATTGCGGCTGCCTGGTTCTCGTTGTAGGTGCGGTTTACGGCGTTCTGTAGAAGAAAGGCTAACCAGAAGCCGCGGTTGGTTGGTAACATAGCAAAAAATTAAAGATGGATGGTGAAAATGGTTGGTTACGATGTTTGACTGGAATGTACAAGCCGGCCCGGAGCTGAATTAGCTCAATAACCGTAGAGCGACTCTCCGGTAGTGATTTTTGTTACGTCGGGGTCTACGGTGTAGCTCATACCGCCGGCATAATATGTACTGATGTCCTGGTCGAATGTGGCTCCCGGCAGACGTTTCACCTCCGAAGCTTTCGACCCGACATGAATTCCTTTGGCAGTCTTCACAGCGGAATCGTAAACCTCTATGCCGCCCACGGTGCCGTTTGTCATGATAATCGCAGCAAAGATGGTTTTGCCGTTGTTTTTGAATTCCACCCATCCGGCGCGGTCGGCGGGAATATCCATTTCGTTGGGATCCTTCTTTACATATTTCATTGAGCTGTAAAGACCGGACTGCGTGGCGGGAATCGCCGAGCGCTTCATGCCGATTTTCACGTTGCCGAGTCCGGCTTTGGTAAGTACCGGAGCGGCGTCGGCCGCAGCCTTTTGGACCGTTGTTGCCGTAGTTTTTGCGCGGGCTGCGGTTTTACGCTGAGATGCGCCCGAAGCGTCAGTTGTGCCGCCAATTGCCAGTACAGCAACTGCCAGCATGGTTGCGATTGTCTTTTTCATTGTGTCAGGAATTATATTAGTATCAGTTATTTATATTCAGATTGTCGAACCGCACATGGAGGTCAGGTGTGCCATATGCGCCGAAAGTTGCCACCACCTTGGAAAAATCCTTCGTATTTGCAGGAACATCTCCTATGTAAGTGCGCATACGCACAGGCTGATTCGGTGTGAGCTTGAATGATCCGTTAAACGACGCTGTTTCTGATCCGACGATGTACTGGTTTCCAGCCTCGTCGTACGCATAGCTCGAGTCGCGGTTGAAGAAACCCGCTGAAATATCGTCATCGCCTGTCTGAGTAAGCGTATACTCCAGAGTGACAAGCTTTTTATCTCTATCGTAAGAGGCTCCAAGATAATTCACCTTAATTTCAGGATGTGTGCAATATACCCCTGCGCGGTTCGATTCAAGAAAGCCTTTAAGTGGAATGTTCCTAAACTTATACATGTATTCCCCGTAAAGATTCTTATCCCGCCTTACGTTGCTTCTTCCGCCTATCCGCAGTTCGGAGATGGAATTTGCATTTCTCGGCAACCGGTCGATATAAAGATAACCCTGCCGGCGCGAGTCTGCGCGAACCATTTTGTCGGAACGGTTATATTCGTTCGTCACTTTCATGGTCTGACCACAGTCGAAATCGGCCTCTGAATCGGTGCCGGTACGCGAAGACCCATTTACATATATCCAGAACTGCGAATAGTCTATATCATTGTTATTCTGAATTGTATAGGAAATCAAGACGCCATTGCCGTAGCGTTCGGCATAGTTGATTCGGATATCAACACCGGGTACCGTCATATCTTCGGCCGCACTACTGTCTTTGTCTTTTTTATGGTCGCAATTGTCAAGACCGGTGGCCTTGCCAATCTTACTTCCAACTTTTTCAACCTTTTTACCGAGTTTACCGAGTTCACCGAAAATATCGGCCTGGACAGAATGAACCGGCAACATTGCCAGAGCAATCAATGCAATTACTGCTTTTTTCATGTTGTCTATGAAATGCTTTAATATGGTTATGGGACTAACGGGCGTATACGATGATGTAATTTAAGCTTGAGTCTGCATACATTTCCATCCGGCATCAGCAGACGTCTTTGAATCCGGTATTTTATACTGGATTATCACGATGGAAGAATGGATGCATAATGCAAAATTATATACTTTTTAGCAATTACCCCCCCGATTTAGTTAAATGTTGTTAATGGAATATTGTAAGAATCTCTCCATGTCTTTTTTACAATGTCCACAGAATAACCAACATGTTGATTGCTCTCCTGAAAGATGACTATAAATAATCAATAAGGCGGTGATTCAAATTGTTTTGAATCACCGCCTGTAAGTTTGAGCGAGAGTGGTTTAGGCGCACATTTCCATTGCGGCAGCCTGGTTTTCGTTGTAGGTGCGGTTTACGGCGTTCTGCAGGTAGAGCATCTTGCAGAACACTACGAGATTAAGGATGCCGAGCGTAATCCAGCCCAGGAACACGGCAATCAGATAGGTCGATACCTGAAGGCCCTGCTGACGGCCGTTCACTGCCAGATAGGTGTTGCAGCGACTGATCCACATGCAGTACCATACGATGCTGTAGATGCCGAGGGTAAGGATGGAGAACACGATGAAGAGGAATAGTCCGGTGGTGCTTCTCCCGTCGCCCTTGCAGGCCGTGTTTGTCTCTTTTGCAAATGCGTAGATCAGATACCACTGGTAGAAGCCCAGAGTTACGATAGTCAGAAGAAAGGCTAACCAGAAGCCGCGGTTGGTTGGTAACATAGCGAAAAAAAAATTAGAAATGTAAAAAAATAGTTGGTTTATGTGTTTTCAGTGAAAATCATCAGGAATATGCAAATGTATACATTTCTTTTATTATTTACCAAATAAACATATAAAAAGCTCACTCAAATTTATATGAAAGGATTTTCGTATCTTTGCAGAAGCGGGGAAACGGGCATGGATTTTGTTATAGACACACAGACGTGAGAGATATAATATCAAGATATAATTATTTCCGGGCACTCCTTAATGCGTCGCTTTTATGGGCGTTTTGCCTCATGATTGTCGTCCCGGCGTACGGACAAAACGGGACGCCGGCGCCCGCACTAATTTCCGGGCAGGCGGCTCCGCAGGCTAAGGTAAGCGTACTGACGTGTGCGCCGGGTGCGCAAATCTACCAACTCGAGGGGCATACTGCGCTTCGCCTGCAGATTCCCGCCGCCGACGGCTCGACAGCTCGCGACGTGGTTGTAAACTGGGGCGTATTCGACTTCGCCGCACCTAATTTCGTGTACCGCTTCGTGAAGGGAGAAACCGACTACATGGCCCTCGCCTATCCCACTCAGCTTTTCCTTGAGGAGTATCGCCGCGATGGGCGGCGCGTTGTCGAACAGACCATCTGCCTCACGCCCGCACAGACCGACAGCCTTCTGGAGGCCATATCGCTGAACCTGCTCCCCGAAAACCGCACCTACCGCTACAACTACGTGCTCGACAACTGCGCCACACGCCCCATGGAGCTGCTGACGCGCCATGCGGGTATGGCCGACGGCTCGGCGTTCGGTTCCACGAAGCCCGGTGAACACACCTTCCGGTCGGAGATGCGCCGCTACCACACCAACTATCCATGGTATCAGTTCGGTATCGACCTGGCCCTGGGGAGCGGTCTGGACCGCAAGATTTCTGATCGGGAACGCAATTTCGCTCCTGTAGAACTGCAAAAGTCGCTCGCCAAAGCACAAAAGGCCGACGAAAGCCCCTTGGTAGAATCCACCGATATACTCGTGGACGGCCCGGAAGAGGGAACTGCCGAAGGTAAAACTCCGACACTTCTCACCCCCATGGCCGTCGCACTCTACATTCTGCTCGCGGCCATTATCCTCAGTATCTTCGACATACGGCGGCACAGGCTCAGCCGATGGTTCGACAGTCTGCTGTTCGGCGTATACGGAGTGCTCGGGCTGCTGCTCACATTTCTCATCTTCGCATCCAGCCACTACGCCACGTCGCCCAACTGGCTATATCTCTGGCTGAATCCGCTCTGCCTCTTCGCGGCGGCAGGAGTGTGGATTAAATCGTGGCGACGTGCGGTTTATTGCTATCAAATTTGTAACTTTGCGGCCGTGGCCGCTCTGTGCGCGGTCGGCGGCATGGGAGTTCAGAGCCTCAACGCCGCTTTCCTCCCGCTTATGGCCGCCGACCTTCTTCGCTCGGCCACATTCATATATCTGAACAGAAAATAATGAAGCCCCTACACCGTCCGCTTACCACATCTGTCGTGGCACTTTTAGTGGCCACCGCGACACTCTCGGCCATGGCGCAGGCTCGCCGTCAGCCCGACGGCACGCGCCCCCAGCGCCCGTCGCTCGTGGTGGGGATTGTGGTGGAAGGACTTTCGATGGACTATCTGGAGCTGCTGAAGCCCGAATTCACCGATGGCGGCCTGCGCCGCCTGATGGATGCCGGAATCACCATCAGCGACCTCGACTACGGCACGGGGCTCGACGGAGCTGCCGCCACAGCCGTGGTGTTCACAGGCACTTCTCCGTCGGTCAACGGCATCCCCTCCCGCACAGTCTACGATCCGGAGACGCGCAGAGTGGTATCCGCGGTCAACGACCCGGCCACCATCGGCAATTTCACCGACGAGACGCTCTCGCCCAAAGCGCTGACTGCCTCGACACTGGCCGACGAACTGCGCATCGACGCCGGAGGCCTCGGCTACGTTTACGCCATAGCGCCAAACGCTCCCGAAGCAATCATAATGGGCGGCCATGCCGGCAACAGCGCGTTCTGGATTAACGACGTGACAGGCAAATGGGCCACGACAACCTACTACAAGGACCTCCCTACGCCCCCGCAGACAATCAACCACCGCGAGCCCACCGACTCGCGGCTCGACACGCTGCAGTGGACACCGATTATTTCCGTCGACCGGCTCCCCGATCTCCCGGGCTACAAGAAACTGTACCCTTTCCGCCACACGTTCCCGCGTCAGAACGCCAACAGATATGTGGCCTATAAAAATTCGCCGGCCGTAAACGCCGACATCACCCGACTGGCATCCGACTATATCGGCATCCTCAACCTGGGCAAGCGCGACAACATCGACATGCTCAACCTGGGCTACTCGGTGCAGCCTTTCATCCATGGCCGCGACGCCGACAACCGCCCCGAAACGATGGACGCCTATCTGCGCCTCGACCGCAATCTGGCCAGTCTTTTCGCCGCCATCGACGCCAAGGGCCCGGGGATGGACCATACGCTCGTATTCATCGCCGGCACACCGCTGACCAACCGCACCCGCCGCGACGACGAGAAGTGGGGCACACCCTTCGGCGAGTTCTCCTCGCGCAAGGCCGTCTCGCTGCTCAACATGTACCTCATGGCCCTCTACGGCAACGGCGAATGGGTGAGCGGCTACCATAACGGACAGATATACCTCAACCACAAACTCATAAAGGAGCGCGACAAGAACCTCTCGGAAATCCGCGGAGAGTCGGCGCGCTTCCTTACGCGCATGAGCGGCGTCACCAGCGCCTGGACCATCGACGACGTAATCGACCGACGCGCCACCGAGCGCCCCGACGCCATGCGGCGCAATACCCCGGTGCAGACGGCCGGCGACGTCATAGTAAGCATCGCCCCCGGATGGCAGGAGACCGACGACGACAGCGACATGGAACGCCCGCAGACCACTCTGCGCGCCGCCACCACGGTTGCTCCGGCCTTCATTCTGGCTCCGGGCGAGGCGCCGCGCACCATCGGCGGAGCCGTCGACGCCCGCGTGCTCGCTCCCACCGTAGCGGGGATGCTCCGCATACGCTCGCCCAACGGAGCCTCGTTGCCGCGCCTGCGCTGGTAGGCCGCGGCCTCATCTCTCTTTATCCATATCAACCCTTCAAAACAGATACAACACACCACCCACATATATATAGAAATGTCACTTCAATCGATACTTACGAAACTCTTTGGCAACAAGTCGACCCGCGACCTCAAAGAGATCAAACCCATTGTAGACAAAATCAACGCCATAGGCCCCACGCTCCACGACCTTACCAACGACGAGCTCCGCGGTAAGATCGACACCGTGCGCGCCGAAATAGCCGAGGCCATAAAAGCCGACCAGGATGCAGCCGCCGAAATCCGCTCGCGCGTGGAAGATCTCCCCTTCGACGAGCGCCAGCCGCTCTGGGAGGAAATCGACAAGCATGAAAAAAATGTGCTCGACATCCTTGAAGACCAGCTCAACGAGCACCTTCCAATAGTATTCGCCACAATGCGCGAGACCGGCCGCCGCTTCGCCGAAAACGAGACCGTGGAGGTTACAGCCACCGACCTCGACCGCGAGCTCGCCGCCCAGGGCCGCGACTTCGTCAGCATCGAAGGCGACAAAGCCATCTGGAAGAACCGCTGGCTCGCCGGCGGCAACGAAATCACCTGGGACATGGTGCACTACGATGTTCAGCTTATCGGTGGCATCGTGCTCCATCAGGGCAAAATCGCCGAGATGGCTACCGGTGAAGGCAAAACCCTCGTGGCAACCCTTCCGGTGTTCCTGCGCTCGCTCTCGAAAAAGGGCGTGCACGTGGTGACCGTCAACGACTACCTCTCCAAGCGCGACTCCGAGTGGATGGGCCCGCTCTACATGTTCCACGGCTCGACCGTAGACTGCATCGACAAGCACCAGCCCAACACACCCCAGCGCCGCCGCGCCTATGAATGCGACATCACTTTCGGTACCAACAACGAGTTCGGCTTCGACTACCTCCGCGACAATATGGCCATGTCGCCCCAGGACATGGTGCAGCGCAAGCACTACTACGCAATTGTCGACGAGGTCGACTCCGTGCTTATCGACGACGCCCGTACGCCGCTCATCATCTCCGGTCCCGTCCCCAAGGGCGACGACCAGATGTTCAACGAATACAAGCCCAACGTGGAGAATGTGGTCCAGGCCCAGCGCCGCCTTGTCACCCAGATTCTCGCCGAGGCCAAGCAGAAAATCGTAAGCGAGGACAAGGAAGTGCGCAAGGAAGGCGAACTGCTGCTTTTCCGCGCCTTCAAGGGTCTGCCGAAATACGGCCCGCTGATCAAATTCCTCAGCGAGGAAGGTATGAAAAACGCCCTCCTGAAAACCGAGGCATACTACCTGCAGGACAACTCGCGAGAGATGCCCGTGGTGACCGACCCGCTATATTTCGTAATCGACGAGAAAAACCGCTCGGTGGAACTTACCGACAAGGGCTATGAAGTGCTCACCAACCGCAACCAGGACCCGCAATTCTTCGTACTCCCCGACATCGCAGCCAAACTGTCGGAACTTGAGCACGTGGCCGACCTGGCCGAGCGTCAGCAGAAAAAAGACGAGGCCATGGCCGACTACGCCGTGAAAGCCGAGCGCGTGCACACCGTCACCCAGCTTCTCAAGGCCTACACCCTTTTCGAGAAGGACAATGAATACGTAATCGACGACAACAAAATCAAAATCGTCGACGAGCAGACCGGCCGTATCATGGAGGGACGCCGCTACAGCGACGGACTTCATCAGGCCATCGAGGCCAAGGAAGGCGTGAAGGTCGAGGCTGCCACGCAGACCTTCGCCACCATCACGCTTCAGAACTACTTCCGAATGTACCACAAGCTTGCAGGTATGACCGGTACGGCAGAGACCGAGGCTGGCGAGCTCTGGGATATCTACAAACTCGACGTGGTGACCATCCCGACCAACCGCCCCGTGGCGCGCATCGACATGGACGACCGCGTCTACAAGACCAAGAAAGAGAAATACGCAGCCGTGATCGACGAAATCGTGCGTCTGCGCGAGGCCGGACGCCCCGTGCTCGTGGGCACCACCTCGGTCGAGATTTCCGAACTTCTGAAACGTATGCTCGACATGCGCCACATCCAGTGTCAGGTGCTCAACGCCAAGCTCCACCAGCAGGAGGCGCAGGTAGTGGCCCTCGCTGGCCGCGCCGGCACCGTAACCATCGCCACCAACATGGCCGGCCGCGGTACCGACATCAAGCTCACCCCCGAGGTGAAGGAGGCCGGTGGCCTCGCTATCATCGGCACCGAGCGCCATGAGAGCCGCCGAGTCGACCGCCAGCTGCGCGGACGTTCGGGCCGTCAGGGCGACCCGGGCTCGTCGGTATTCTACGTATCGTTCGAGGACCAGCTCATGCGACTCTTCGCCACCGACCGCGTGATGAAGATGCTCGACACCCTCGGCCTCAAGGAGGGCGAGATGATCGAGAGCAAGATGGTGACCCGCGCAATCGAAAACGCACAGAAGCGCGTGGAGGAGAACAACTTCGGCATCCGCAAGCGCCTGCTTGAATACGACGACGTGATGAACAAGCAGCGCACCTACATCTACAACCGCCGCCACCACGCGCTGCTCGGCGAACGCATCGGCATCGACATCGCCAACATGACCTACGACCTGATCGAGAACCTCGTGGTGAACTACGACCAGCCCACCGACTACGAGGAGCTCTCGCTCGAACTGATGCGCGTGCTCACCATCGAGCCCCCCTTCACCGAGAAGGAATTCGCCCAGCTCGGCCGCGAAGAGAAAATCGAACGCCTCTATGCCGCTGCCAACAGCAACCTGGAGCGACGCTCGCAGCGCATAATCGAAATCGCCACACCGGTGGTGAAGGAATGGGTGGAGAACCGCGGCGCAACAGGCAAGATTATAGTGCCCATGACCGACGGTAAGCGTATCTTCCATCTCCGCGCCGACATCAACGAAGCCTACAATTCGGGCTGCCGCTCGATTGTTAAGGAATGGCACAAGGCCATCCTCCTCGTAACCATCGACGAACTCTGGAAAGAACACCTGCGCGAACTCGACGACCTGCGTCAGAGCGTGCAGAACGCCTCCTACGAGCAGAAGGACCCGCTGGTAATCTATAAAGTGGAATCCTTCCACATCTTCGAGGCCATGCTCGACAACCTCAACCAGAAGGCTCTCGCAGCGCTGATGCGCGGCCAGATCTACATTCCCGAGCCTCAGCCGCGTCCCGTGGAAACTCCCTCCAACGTGAGCGTGAGCGGTCAGCAACCCGCAGCGCCGGCGGCTCCGAAGCCCCAGCCGCAGGTGCGCGAGGCCATGCCCGAGCGCCCCAACGACTACTCGCAGTACACCGCCTCGAAAGAGGGGCTGCCCGGCGAGAACGCCAACCGTCAGGCCATGGCCAACGCCGGGGGCGGTCCGCGCAAGGTGATGCCCGCCAAAGCCGCTCCGAAAGTAGGCCGCAACGACCCCTGCCCCTGCGGTTCGGGCAAGAAGTTCAAGAACTGCCACGGCCGCGGCCTCTGAACTGCAACCTACAGTCTATATTTTTAAAAACGTTTGAAACATAGAAATATGGATAACGAAAACAACACCCCGCTACCCGGAGGAGAGACCCTCAACGACCGCCTGCGCCGCGCCGCCGCCATGGCACGCCAGCGCACAGCCGTTCCCGGCGTCGACCCCGGGGCCGCTCCCGAAGAGGCTCCTGAAGCCCCGGCCCGCAGTGAAGCTTCTGGTCCCCAGGGCCATAACGCCGCCGATCTGCGCGCCCGCATCGAGCGCGACCTCGAACGCGAGGAGCGCGATATGCAGCGCACCGAACGCGACATACTCCGCGAGGAAGCCGCTCCGCGCGGCGAACAGCCCCAGCCCCGCCATGCCCACCGCCGCCCCGACGAAGAATATGTGGAAGCAACCACACTCCCCGGTAAATCCAAGAAACTGATTACATGGATTTCGGCTCTCGGCGCCCTGCTGGCGCTCGCCGTGGTCGGCATAGTGCTTCTTTCGGTGAAACACACTCAGCAGGCCGCCGAACAGCAGCAACAGATCGAACAGCTTCAGCTCGCCAACGAGCAGATGCAGTTGGCCAACGAATACGACGCCCTCAACAACGAGTTCGCCCAGTATGAGAATCAGACCTCTCTTCTGGCCAACGACTCGATTGTGCAGAAGTATTCAGCCGCCCGCGCCCAGGTGGAGAAACTCCTTCAGGAACTCAAGAACGAGAAAAACAAATCGGCCGCGCAGATAAAGAAACTGCAGGACGAAATCGGCACCCTCAAAGGCATTCTCCGCCAGTATGTGGAGCAGATCAACCAGCTCAATCAGGAAAACCAGGAACTCCGCACCGAAAATCAGGAGGTCAAGGCCCAGAACCAGCAGCTCTCGCAGAACATCCAGACCGTGACTGCCAACAATAAGGTTCTCAACGAGCGCATGACTCTGGCCGAGAAGCTCAACGTGACCGGGGTAAACCTTACCGCCCTCAATAAAAAAGGGCGTACGGAGAAGAACGTAACCAAAGCCCGTCAGCTCATGGTTACGTTCACCATCCCGCAGAACAACTCCACCCCCGTCGGAGAGAAGACCATCTGGGTACGCATCGTAAATCCCGAAGGCGACGTGCTCCCCGGCGGAGGAACCTTCCAGTTCGAAGGATCGAACATCGCAGCCACCGCACGCAAGAGCATCGAATACGCCGGCGAGGAAATCGGCGGAATCACCGTCTACTGGGACGTAAACACCACCCTTACCCCCGGCGACTATACCGTCGAGCTCTTCTGCGACAACTATCGCCTGGCCTCACGCCGCTTCACACTCAAGAAATAGCATTCCATCGTCGGAGTGCGGCCACCCCGACTGATAATCCGTCCGAACTTTTTCACCCTGCCATCGTTGAAACTATAGAAAAAACGTTTCAACCATGGCAGGGATTATTTCATGCTTACTGCTCGCCGCGACGCCCCCCGAGGGCGCCGGCGCACGCGCTGTGGCCGAAGCCGTGCACACCTCGCTCGTGCCGAGCCACAGCCTCGCCCTATGGATAATGCGGATGATCCGCCGGATGCTCGACTTTTTCGGCCTTACCCACAACGACACCATAGAAGAAATCATCTATACGGCAATCGTACTCGGGGTGGCGCTCCTAATCGGTATGATAGTCCGGACGGTCATTGTATTCGCCGCCCGCAAAATGGTGAAACTACGGCATTCCCAGGCCTCGAAACTGCTGCTCTCCCAGCGTGTGCTGAAAAAATGTTCCCACATCATCCCTCCACTGGTGTTTCTCGCACTTATCCCGTTCGCCTTCTCGTCCGACGGCAAGACGCTCGGCTGGATTCTCAGGATTGTGGGGGTGTATACCCTCGTCACATTCGCCATCGCCATATGCGCCGTGCTCGAATACGCATGGATTCGATTCGACGAACGCGAGAACACCGAAAATCATCCGCTCAAGGGGATTCTCAACGTATGTCGGGGACTTGTATGGATCATCATCGTGATTCTGTCGGTTTCAGTGCTCATCGACAAGAGCCCGCTGTCGCTGCTCGCCGGCCTCGGCGCGTTTGCAGCCGCCCTCATGCTGATTTTCAAGGATTCCATCCTCGGCTTTGTAGCCGGCATACAGCTATCGCAGAACGACATGCTCCGCGTGGGTGACTGGATTACGGTTCCCTCCACCAATGCCAACGGAATCGTGATGGACGTCACGCTCACAGTAGTGAAAGTACAGAACTTCGACAATACCATGGTGATGCTTCCACCCTATACGCTGGTCAGCACCTCGTTTCAGAACTGGCGCAATATGTTTGAAGTCGGATTCCGGATGATAGACCACAATATTTTCATCGACCGCTCGAGCGTGGTCCTCACCACTCAGGAGCAGATTGCTTCCCTGCGCGCGAAATTTCCTCTGCTCGACGAGTTTATCGCCCACCAGGAGGCAGCGCGCAAGGCGGCCACACCGGGTCAGGAAGTCTACACCCAGGAGTACAGCAACACTCACGGAATCAACGGAACCATCGACACGAATCTGGGACTTTTCCGCGCCTATGCCTGCAGCTATCTGATTCATCATCCGAAAGTCAACTCCCAGACGCAGGATATGCTCATATCCATGGATCCTCCCGAAAGCTACGGAATTGCACTGAACGTAAACTGCTACTCCACGATGACCAACTGGGGCCAGTTCGAAGCTCTGAAGGCCGAGATAATCGAACATCTCACCGCCGTAGCCGGCGAATTCGGACTGCTGACCTTCAACAATCCCGACCGGAACACCTTCTCCCTGCGGCAGGCCGTTCCCGCGCCCGACTCCACGGCGCCCAAAGCCGTAGCCACCTCCCCGCAGCAATGAACCCTCCCGATGCGTCGCGGCGCCCGGATTGCCGGTTATTCTCATTTTTTTCTTAACTTTGGCTGAACAAACCAATGCTACTGAAAAATGAAAGAAAATAACCGCCAGGAGCCCGACCAGGACCGCTCCCAGACCTCCGAAACTTCCTCATCGCCACGCCTCCGCGTGGGAATCACCCATGGAGACTTCAACGGCGTAGGCTACGAAGTAATTCTCAAGATGCTCGACGACCCGCGTATCCTCGAGCTCTGCACCCCGGTTGTCTACGGCAGTGCGAAAATCGCCGCCTATTACCGGAAAGGTCTCGAACTCGCCTTCAATATCCCCTTCAACCAGATTCAGCAGGCCTCGCAGGCCAGGACGGATGCCGTCAACATCGTCAACGTAATCGGACAGGAGGCCCACATCGCTCCGGGCGAGTCGACCCCTGAGGCCGGAGAAGCCGCATTTATCGCTCTTGAGCGTGCCGTCGCCGACCTCAAGGAGGGCACAATCGACGTACTGCTCACCGCACCAATCAACAAGGCCAACATTCAGAGCGACACCTTCCGCTTTGCCGGCCATACGGAATATCTCGCATCGGCATGCGGCGACGGGGCCGAGCCACTTATGATTCTTTTCAACGACCGCATCCGCGTGGCCCTGGTAACCACCCACCTGCCGCTTGCAAAAATTGCAGAGGCTATCACCGAGGATGCCATCGTAGCCAAACTGCAGCTATTCAACCAGTCGCTCACCGCCGATTTCGCCATAGTGAAGCCACGCATAGCTGTGCTTTCGCTCAACCCCCACGCCGGCGACGGCGGCCTGCTCGGCGCCGAGGAGAAGGAAATTATCGCCCCGGCAATCGAACGCGCACGCAACCAGCTGAAAATCCATGCCTTCGGCCCCTATCCTGCCGATGGATTCTTCGGCAACGGCCTGTATACGAAATTCGACGGCGTCCTGGCCATGTATCACGACCAGGGCCTCGCCCCCTTCAAGACTCTCGCCATGGAATCAGGCGTAAACTTCACGGCCGGACTCCCCTACGTGCGTACCTCTCCCGACCACGGCACCGGCTACGACATTGCAGGCAAAGGTGTAGCCTGCGAAGCCTCGATGCGAGCAGCCCTCTATGCCGCCATCGACATTTTCCGCTCCAGGCGCACTCACGAGGAGATGACAGCCTCTCCCCTGCCTAAACTCTACCACGAGCGCGGCCGCGACAACGTAGTCCTCGACCTCACCAAAGACCGCTGACCCGGCTCAATCGGGCCTTATCAAGCTTTATCGGGCCCAATCGAGCCTAATCAAGATTTATCGGGATTATTCGAGATATATCGAGCTGATGCTGCCTTAATCTCGATTAATCCCGATTAATCCGGAATTTCCACCGCTTATATGTTTTAAAACATATGGGCGCTGTTTGCCATTTTCACTAAAAAAATCGTAATTTTGCCGCCGGATTGGCCTTAGTAGGTCGTCCCAACTATTTGTGAGTTCAAATGGAAGGCTGTTTTTCAGCCATCTCCATCAACTGAGATTATCTTTAACTTACTTTATTCATCTATTACCACTTCCTTTACAATGAACAAGGTACAAAAGCTGTTCATGGGTGGCTTGATGGCTTGTGTGGCAGCCTCGTCGATGGCCCAGACATTTGTGGGCGAGCGCACGGACTTCCGCGACGAGACCATCTACTTTGCCATGACCACCCGTTTCTACGACGGTGACCCGACCAACAACGTATGCGGCTGGGACCACCAGGACGTACAGATTGAAAACAACGACCCCGACTGGCGCGGCGACTTCAAAGGCCTGATTGACAAACTCGACTACATCAAGGCCCTCGGCTTCACCGCCATCTGGATCACTCCCATCGTGCAGAACTGCTCCGGCACCGACTTCCACGGCTACCACGCCATGGATTTCTCGACCGTAGATCTCCGCTACGAAAGCCGCACCAAGTGGGGCGCATCTCAGGACGTTAAATTCCAGGACCTTATCGACGCCGCTCACGCCAAAGGCATGAAGGTGGTGCTCGACATCGTACTGAACCATACAGGCAACTTCGGCGAAAAACACTTCGCCCCGCTGTTCTCCCGCTCGCAGGACATCCGCAATCAGGCCAGTGTATCCGCCTCGATTATTCCTAACTACGACCTGCTTCCCTCCAACTACAACGATCTCCCCGGCAAAGAGCAGTACAACGCACGATTCCCCTATCTGAAAAATACAGACGGAACCAACAAGGACTCGCACAACTACTGGCACCACGTGGGCACCGGATGGAACTGGGATTACCCCAACCGCTGGTGGGGTCAGATTGCAGGCGACTGCGTGGACCTCAACACCGAAAACCCCGCCGTCAGCAAATATCTGGTTGAGCAGTACGGCAAATTCATCGCCATGGGCGTCGACGGCTTCCGCATCGATACCACCGGCCACATCTCGCGCCTTACCTTCAACACGGCCTTTATTCCGCAGTTTCTCGCTCTGGGCGAGCAGTATAAGTCGAAACGCCTCAACGGCGCTCCCTTCTTCATGTTCGGCGAATGCTGCGCCAGATTCAGCGATGTGACCTACCGCGACCAGCCCAACCTCTCGAGCTATTTCTACACATGGAAATCTCCTCAGGATCTGGTCAGCCAATGGAACTGGGACGAGACCTTCTGGGACAACATCTTCATCCGTGAGGGCGACGACTCCGGCCGCTACGGCAATATGGCCCTCTGCGACGCCGAGCCTTCCGTAAAGCGTGAATCCGACAACGTGTTCATGAAAAACGGTGCATGGCACGAGCCCGACTACTCCGACTACTCCGGTTTCAGCATCATCGACTTCCCGATGCACTACAACTTCAACAACGCGGCAGCAGCCGTCAATGTGGCAAATAATGGCGACCGCTACTATAACGACGCCTCCTACAACGTAGTCTACGTCGACTCTCACGACTACTGCCCCGGCCCCAACGACGGCACCCGCTTCAACGGAGGCACTGAGCAGTGGGCCGAGAACCTCTCGCTGATGTTCACTTTCCGCGGCATCCCCTGCATCTACTATGGCTCCGAAGTCGAATTCCAGAAAGGCCAGAAAGTCGACGCCGGAGGTACTGATATGCCCGTGAAAAATTCCGGCCGCGCATATTTCGGCCACTATCTCGAAGGCAACGTTGAGGCTGCCGACTTCGGCAAATACTCCGCCACCGGCAATGTGGCCGAGACACTCAACGGCGACCTCTCGCAGCATATCATCCGCCTCAACCAGATACGCGCTGCCGTACCCGCCCTCCGCAAAGGCCAGTACACTTTCGACGGCTGTTCGGCCAACGGCGGCTGGGCCTTCAAGCGCGCCTATAAGGACGAGAGCTTCGCTCTTGTAGCCATCAACGGCGGCGCCTCATTCCGCAATCTCCCCGCCGGCAACTACACCGACCTCGTTACCGGCCAGACCTGGGACAACGTTCCTGCCGACGGCTTCATCACCGTCGAGGCTCCTCAGGGCAAAGGTCAGCTCCGCGTCATCGTAAAAGACTGGACCAAAGGTAAAGTGGGCGAGGACGGCAAGTTCATCTACTCCACCGCTCCCGTAGCCCACGGAGGCAGCGTATCCTTCACCGACCCCGGCACAACCACCTACTACACCGCCGACGACGCCATCGGTACGGCAGCCGTAAAGCTGTCGCCCGCAGGATGCAGCTTTACTACAGAAACCCTTACCATCACCGCTGCGCTCAACGACGTAGCCGTTTCGGGCTGGTATAAGGTCGGCGACTCACAGACCGTTGACCTCAACGGTACGCTCTCCAAGGAATTCACCATCGGCGCCGATATGAACTATGGCGACCGCATCACCGTAAGCTGGGGCGCCACCGGCGACGACGGCCAGGAATACTCCGGTACCGCCACATACACCAAAGTCGACCCCAACGCATCTATCACCATCCACGTTTCGGCTGCCGAAGCCCCCAACCTTTACGTATGGGGCACCGACGCACAGGGCAAAGCCGTCGAGCCTGCAGGCGCATGGCCCGGCAAACGCCTCACCGAAACCAAGGAAGTGAACGGCACAACCTACTACTACTTCACCGTCAATACCCTCAGCGAGGTCAACTGCATCTTCAACCATGGCGACAAAAAGACCCCCGACATAAAGGGAATCACCTCCGACGTATTCTATAAATACGACGGCGCTACAAACGCCGAGAAGGTCAACGAGGTTGTCACCACCGAACCCCGCGTATCGCTCTCCCCCAACGGCGGCGAATTCTCCGACGATGCCATCGAGGTGACAATCCGCCCCGTGAACTGCGTATCGGCCTGGTACAGCATCGACGGCGGTGACCACATCAGCCTCAGCCACGACGCCACCGTAACCATCGGCGCCGACAAGGCCATCGGCGAAAGCGTAGTAATCAGCTGGAGCGCAACCGATGCCTCCGACGTCACCAAGACCGGTTCCGCAACATTCACCAAAGTGGAGCGTCCTGCCGGAAAGACCATCTATTTCGACAACTCCATCGTGAAATGGAACCCAGTTTATATCTACTTCTATCCCGAGAAAAACGGCTGGCCGGGCCAGGAAATGGAGAAAGTAGGCGAATACCTCTACAAATATGTCGTACCTGAGGAAACCACCGTCATCGTGTTCAACGGCGGCAGCAACAGCAATCAGACCGACGACATCAAGGGTGCCGACATCGTCCATAACGCCACCTACCAGGCCACCGGCGGCCGCAACGTAGTCCGCCTGAGCGGTATCGAAGGCGTTGAAGCCACCCAGAGCCAGGCTCCCGTGGAATACTACAACCTCCAGGGCATCCGCGTCGACAATCCCGCCAACGGCATCTACATCCGCCGCTGCGGCAACGTAGTAACCAAAGTACGTCTCTGATCAGCTCTCCCCCATTTCCATTCATCACATCCGAAAAGGCGATGTGCCGCACCCGCGGCCCATCGCCTTTTCATTTCTCTGGAATTACCGGCATGATAGCGTGGAGGAATTTTAGAACCTGTAGCCGACGTTTATGGCAACGCGCTGGCGAAAGACAGCTTCTCCAATTGTAGTAGCACATGGTGTGTATGCCGCCTGCAAAAGGACATTTTTATACCAGAAACCGAGGTCTATTTCACCATTAAGCGTACTTTTACTTCGCGGAACATTTTTAGCAATAATTCCATAGCCGGCTCCCACCGCCACATCGATTTGCCAGTTGTGGGTTATGGTATGGCAGAAACCAAACCGCGGACGCAGATATATTACCGGAGTTTCAGCGAAGGCATATAAGGAGCGAATAGTGGAAGACTCGACTATTTCCCCCGTATTCCAATCTTCATATAGAATTGGAACTCTTGTTTCATGATCATAGGCCACAATAGTTTTGTCTACGCCTAAATCCAGACCGTAATATAGTCCGAAGTCGTTGAACTGCTTCTGGAATCCGATGGAAAAATTGTAGCCGGATTTGGAAATGCCATCGTTTGCATCTTTATCATAATAACTGAACTCATCCAAATCGCAGAACGTCTGAACATATCCCGCACGGACTATCCACCAGAACGGGTGGGAGCCACCGCTGCTTTTCAATTGCTCCGTACGCGATATATTGCCGGAGACGGTGGTCATTTTCTGAGGCTGCACCGCGGGCGTGCATGTTGCCAGAAGCATGCATCCCATAAGAATTCTATTTATCGCTTTCATATCTTATTCCTTGGTTATCGTTATGTTTGGAAGAGGTTCAACGGGCTGAGTGGAGCCGCCGGGAGTCATTTTAATCCATTCATAGTCGGCATTGGTCGAGGTGGCCCATTTGGTGAAGTTGGCCGGATATCCCACCACAGTGATTGTCGCCCCGGAGTTATCCACGTGGATATCGAAGGTCGGAGCCACTATAATGTCGCAGTTGTGTTTTTCCGAGGATTTGAACATGCCGTAAATCTGGAGATTCCGGATTGTAGCGGCGTCATCGCCCTGGATTACCCGGCTGTTGAAGCCCGCGTTTGTCAGAATCCAGGAATCGCGGATACGCCCCTGCGACTCATCTACTTTTACCTCAGCCACAAGAGGTTTGACATAAGTTGCAGGCGACATGTCGAGCGCCCGAGCCTCGGATGCACTGAACTCGAATTTTACCGCCTTCTGCGCGTCGGCATAGAAACCGACGGCCGATACAAAAAGTAAAAGGCTCAATAATCTTGGTTTCATCGGTTAAAGATAAGATACTCTATATTAGGATTTATATGCAAAATTATATATAATTTCACCAATTACCCCCCCGATTTGTTAATTAAGATTAAACTTACATAACATTCTACTTCTCAGAAACATAAATAAAAAGTCTTTTTTCACAAATTTGTGAAAAAGATAAACTTTATTTATCTTTGCCGTGTAATAACTATATGATACAGTATGGTTGTCGCGTTTGAAAAAGATTATCTTAAGGAACTATATGAAAAAGGGAGCTGTAGCGACAAGCAGCACCGCTTCCAACCGCCTATAATCAAGCTTTACAAGCGTCGAATAGAGCAATTGCAGGCTGCACCATCGCCCGAAAGCCTATACAGATTTAACGCATTGCATTTCGAGGCTCTTAAGGGCGACAAGGCAGGGTTGTTTTCCATTCGTGTAAACAACCAGTACCGAATAGAATTTGCACTTGACTCAGTGCCTGACAACGCTATAATAAAAATTTGTAAAATTGTAGAACTCTCTAACCATTACGACTGATATGTTTACACTGCCAGGGGTAAATCCCGATATGATTGCCAATAATCTGACTCCTTTCGAGCCAACTCATCCCGGAGAAATCCTCAGGGAGGAAATTGAATCGCGGGGAATATCACAATCCCGTCTTGCGCAGGAAATTGGCATAAAAGTATCGCTGCTCAACGAACTGATAAACGGCAAACGTGATTTTACGATTGAATATGCCCTGCTGCTGGAGGCTTCGCTCGGCATAGAGGCAGATTTCTGGATTAACCTTCAGAACTCCTTCAACAAAGCCCGCACGAAGTCCAATCCCACCTTCATGAATCGTCTCGCAGCAATCCGCCGTATCGCTGCGCTCTAAAGGTATGGTTATAACGAATAAGGCGATGGGCCACGACTGCGGCCCATCGCCTTATTCGTTATATACTTGGTGATTATTTAGGGAGCTTGGAGGCGAGGGTGGAGGCGAAGGTGGCTTCGTCCATGTAGCCTACGGTAGAGGTGAATTCGCCGTCGGGAGTCATGTAGACTACCATGGGGATAGATTCCACGCCGAATTTGCCCGCGAGCTCGGGATTCTGATCTACGTCGACGCTATAGAACAGTGCCTTGTCGGCGTTGCCTGCGGCCACAGCCTCGAATACGGGGCCGAACTGGCGGCAGGGGCCGCACCAGGTGGCGTTGAAGTCTACGACCACGAGTTTCCCCTCCACGGGGTAGATTTCCTCGCCGGCCTTAACTATATGCACAGCCTCGCCAATCTGCTCGGGATCTACTTCGCCGGTTGCACTTTCGGTTTCCTCGGCCTGATTCTGCTCGGCACGCTTGCTGCACGAGGTGGTCACTGCGGCTGCCAGAAGTGTAAGAGCGGCGGCAGCCAGGATGTTGCGGATTTTCATACGTTATTTATTGATTGTAAGAGTGATTAAGGATAATGTTTACACGCACAGCTATTGCGGATAAACGCAGCAAGGCAGCCGCTTATCTTCACATGATAAAACAACTGCCTTGCCTATTTGTTGGATGCTGGGTTCTGATTTCCGGCTTACGGTAGAGAAATCAGAGAGCGGCCTTGAGGGCTTCGTTGGTTTTGTGAACTGCTTCGGCGCTCTTGGCGAAGAGGGCTTTTTCCTGGTCGTTGAGGTCAAATTCCACGATTTTCTCCACACCGTTGCGGCCGATGATGGCGGGAACGCCGATGCAGAGGTCGCTCTGGCCGTATTCGCCCTCGAGCAGGCAGGAGCAGGAGATGAGCTTCTTCTGGTCGCCGAGCACAGCGGCTACCATCTGGGCTGCGGCTGCACCGGGAGCATACCATGCGGAAGTGCCGAGGAGTTTGGTGAGCGTTGCGCCGCCCACCATGGTGTCGGCGGCAACCTTTTCGAGCTGCTCGGCCGGAATGAGCGTGGAAGCGGGTATGCCGCGGTAGGCAGCATAGCGGGTAAGAGGAATCATGGTGGTGTCGCCGTGGCCGCCGATTACGATACCTTCCACCTCGGTGGCGTTGGCACCCAGAGCGATGCTCAGGAAATATTTGAAGCGGGCGCTGTCGAGGGCACCGCCCATGCCGATAATGCGGTTTTTGGGAAGACCGGAAATCTTGTGGATCAGGTAGGTCATGGTGTCCATCGGGTTCGCCACGCAGATGATGATGGCGTTGGGCGAATGGGCAAGCACGCTGTCGGTAACCGATTTCACGATTTTGGCGTTTACACCGATGAGCTCCTCGCGGGTCATGCCGGGCTTACGGGGAACGCCCGAGGTGATTACTACGACGTCGGAATTGTTGGTCATGGCGTAGTCGTTGGTCACACCGGTAAGACGGCTCTGGAGATGCAGGATATTGGCGGTCTGCATGATGTCCATTGCCTTACCTTCGGAAACGCCCTCTTTGATGTCAATGAGAACCACTTCGTCGGCAATCTGCGACGTTACGAGCACATTAGCTGTAGTGGCGCCTACGTTGCCGGCGCCTACGACTGTTACTTTCGACATAGTAAATAAATCAGAGTTTATAAAGTTGTTGGTTTATTGGCAATTAAGCAGACTATACGGCAGGCATTACGCGGCAGCGGCCGCATCTTCGGGCCATACATCAGCTACAATGCAAAGATACGAAGAACTTGCGTAATAATGGCAGGATGAGGGCAAAATTTGATAAGTGGTTGGTACATATACCATTTTTGTGTTACCTCACCATATTGTTAACTTCGGCAGATGGAGCCGTATATGGTGGGTATTAGAGAAAGAATTGCTACCTATCCGTTGCCTTTTTATGGAAGGGAAAGTTGGTAGAAAAAGCATTTTTAATCTCTTGCACATACCCTACAACAGCCACAAAGAACGCTTGTTTTTTCTATCATTGCACTGACAAAGGTAATCATTTTTTCTCGTTGGAAGAAAAATACGGGAATGAGATTCTGTGTCAAGTACTTGTTGCCTTGTTCCGCTACATTCTACATGCCGTTCATTAACTCTGTAAAATTTATTTTTGCAACCAAAGGAAAGAGTTATGAATCAGGTAGATGTAAAGGTGTCGTTCTACCTCAAAAAGAGCGAAGCAGATGCCAAGGGGAACTGTCCCGTAATGGCAAGGTTGAATGTCGGCAAGTACTCCGAGGCGGCATTCAGTGTGAAAATGTTGGTACCACATACAATGTGGCACTTAGGTCGTGCTACGGGTAAGAGTGTCGCAGCACGTGAAATCAACCGTCAGTTAGACGAGATAAGAGCCTCGGCTCTGCATATCTATCAGGAACAATCGGCAATACACGAAGGAGTAACAGCCGAAGATGTCAAGTGCCTGCTTTTAGGTATGGCTTCGGGACAGCAAACCTTGATGAGTTATTTCCGTACCTTCATCAAGAACTTTGAGAAGCGTGTAGGTGTAAATCGTGTTGCGGGAACACTCAGAGCCTATAAATATGCATACCAGCATGTGAAGAAATTCCTGAATGAGAAGTACAAATTGACCGATATTCCCTTTACGGCGTTGGACCGTTCATTTATCGAGAAGTATGACCTTCATTTACGGACCGACTGCCATTTGGCTCTTGGTACGATAGTCCATCTTATAACCTCTTTTAGAACCATTATCAATGAAGCCGTAGCAGACGGTATTCTCACATTCAATCCATTCTGGGGATATGAACCAGAACGCCCACAGCGTGAACAGAAATATCTCACGGCTGAGGAATTGGAGTTGATTATGACAACACCATTGCATAATGCAAGACTCTATATCATTCGTGACCTGTTCCTCTTCTCATGTTACACGGGTATCTCATACGGAGATATGTGTCTGCTGACCAAAGAGGATTTGGTTACGGATGAGAACGGCACGCTATGGATACGGACTTCCCGTAAAAAGACCAAGGTCGAGTATGAGGTTCCACTCCTTGATGTTCCCTTACATATACTTAATAAATATCGCGATGTAGAGCCTAACGGAAAGTTGCTGCCAATGTATAGCAATTCCGATGTGAATCTTTCCTTGAAAAAGATTGCTGCCATATGCGGTATCAACCGTAGAATTGTCTTTCATGCGGCTCGGCATACATACGCTACGGAGATTACCCTCTCGCACGGTGTTCCATTGGAAACGGTCAGCAAAATGCTGGGACATACACGGGTGGATACCACTCAGATATATGCGAAAGTTACCGATGACAAGATAAATGCCGATACCAAGAGATTAGATAACAAGATTAGTGAACGCTTTACAATCACCATTTGACAACCATTAAAACGACTATATATGAAAACAGACAAGAATACAGAGAACCAGAACACGAAGCGTCGCAGCACCTTCGCCATATTGTTCTACATCAACCGCACAAAAATACGCAAGGATGGGATGTGCCAACTATTGTGCAAAGTGAGCATTGATGCCGAATGGGAACAAATCGGCACGAAAGTATCCGTTAATCCTGCCATCTGGAATCCCGAAAAAGGGCGTGCCGATGGTCGCAGCGAAAATGCCGTAACCGTAAACAGAGCCATTGACGAACTTACCAAAGAGATTACAGGACACTACAACCATATCAAGAAGAGCTTAGGCTTTGTTTCCGCAGAATTGGTAAAGAATGCAGTCAAAGGTATTGGTCAGAAGCCTGTAACACTGCTTGCCCTCTTCCGAGAACATAACGAGGAGTTCAAGAAGCGTATTGGTGTGGATAGAATCAAGGAAACCTACGACTGCTACCAACGCTCATACAAGCACCTTGCGGCGTTTGTTCAGGAGAAACGGGGTGTGGATGATGTCACTTTACGAAGTCTTGACAAGGTGTTCTATGATGACTTTGAGATATTCCTGCAAAGTGATTGCCGCCTAAGCCCCAAGACGGTACACGAACATTTGTACAGACTCAAAAAGATGACAATGCGGGCTGTCAGTCAAGGAACATTGCGTAGAGATCCATATTGCCGTCTGCATCCGGAACTGCCCAAACGCAAGAGTCGGCACATGAAGTTGGAAGATCTCAAGACATTGATGTCTACACCGGTGGATAAGCCCCAATTGCAACGGGTACGTGATTGGTTCATTTTCTCGACCTTTACAGGATTGGCGTACGCAGATTTACAACGGTTGTCCGTAAACGATATGACGCAATCCGAAGATGGCAGCTGGTGGATACACATCAAGCGAAAGAAAACCGACACGCTATCATCTATACGCTTGCTTGACATTCCGTTACGCATTGTCGAAAAGTACAAGCACGAGCGTCAAGGCGATAAGGTATTCAATACTTGGGACAGAAACTATATGTCGATGCTGATGCAGGAGTTGAGTAAGGTGTACGGTTTTCACATTACCTTCCACAAAGCCCGTCATAATTTCGGAACACATATGACTCTATCACTTGGAGTTCCTATTGAAACAGTAAGCAAGATGATGGGCCATACATCCATCACAACGACACAGATCTATGCTCATGTTACTGACAAAAAGGTCGATGAGGATATGAAACGCCTGCGAGAGGTTACAGCCGACAAGAAGATAGAACTCGCAGATGAGGGACTGAAGTTTGAGAGATGTATCAAATGGAAACGGACAACAACAGTATAAAAACGATAGTAACGACCCCGATTGAGGCCGTTGCTATCGTTTAGTGTTATACCCATCGCTGTTCCTCTACGCAGCGTTTATGGGAATCATTGAGAATCTTTTCAATTTCGGACTCCTTGTAAAGAGCCTTGCCCTGAACAAGGTAGTAAGGTATCGCACCTGCCGAGCGGTACTCCTGCAATGTGCGGCGGCTCACTCTGAGTATCTTGGATAGCTCTTCATCAGTCAGGAACCTCTCGTTGTTCAATGTAGGCTGTACCAGAGCCTCAGTTTTGTGGAGAATCTTGTTTATTCGTCTCAGACGCTCAAGAATCTCAGCAATATGCGGGTCTGTCTTGTCAATAAAAAAGTTGCTCATGGTCTCTTCTTTTTAAAGGGGTGATAAGTGCTGTCAATGAATCTCTGAATATCCTCGGGCTTGTAGAATATCTTGTGCTTTATGCGTGCAAACGGTATCAATCCCTTTTCTCGGTACACTTGTAAAGTGCGTTTCGAGATGTGGAGTATCTGGCATACATCCTGGTTATCCATCCAGTTCTTGAGACCAAGATCCTGATTAGGTCGGCATAGTCTGTTCACTCTATCCTCAAACTCGCTGAAGTGACTGCATATCTCATCAAATGCTTTCTTGTCTATACATACGATTTCCATATTCCATACTTGTTATGAGGTTAGACATTGGGATTAGTTCTCATACTTGCCGGAAGCGGCAAGCCCTTTTGTTCAAAGAAGTCCTTGACCTCGGAAGCCTTGTAGTATGTGCGTCCGTCAATCATATAGT